>Ga0255334_1000032_pt1 | contig 201518 bp, 202 predicted proteins | sample EtOH5_35cm_T3_12_FD_202080 | JGI IMG/M metagenome (GOLD analysis project Ga0255334, IMG submission 202080) | Sandy soil microbial communities from University of British Columbia, Vancouver, Canada - EtOH5_35cm_T3_129 | ecosystem: Engineered > Artificial ecosystem > Sand microcosm >... | reverse complement strand
CCTGGTCCTGTGGGTCCGTCACGAGATCGGCCCCTTCGCCGCCCCCGACGTCATCCAGTGGGCCCCCGGCCTGCCCAAGACCCGCTCCGGCAAGATCATGCGCCGCATCCTGCGCAAGATCGCCGAGAACGAGCTCACTAGCCTCGGCGACACCTCCACCCTCGCCGATCCCTACGTCGTCGACGATCTCGTCAAAAATCGCGCCGGAGCGTGAACGCCAACCGTCATCGCCAAAAACGCGGTGACCGCGCCTGACGAAAGCCACATCGGCGCGGTCCCTCAAGAAGGCCATTTGCGGTCTTCGGATATCAGCTGGTCTTGCCGCCAGTGATGAGTGTGAGGTTCGCGGATCCCGTCGGCGCGGCGGTATCGGCCTCTACGGGTCGCTGCAGAACAGTCGCCAGCGCGACGGCGACCTGCGCCCACGCGGCAGGTTCCTGCCCCGCCGATAGCGCCAAGACATGCGCCGCCAGATCCGTCTTGCTGATCACTCCCGCCTTTTCCAGCGCGTCACACAGCGGAAGATAGGTGACGGCGAACAGCTTGACGATGTCCTGGGACGTCAGCTCGGGTACGCCGTCAGAGACATGCTGTCGGGTCATGAGGACTCCTGATCTTCGAACGGGTCGAACACTGGCAGGCCCAAGCGGCGGCCATCGGCCAGGCGCTTGGGCCCACGTCGAGGATCAAAACTCCTCCCAAACCTTTGCGGCGGTCGAGGCGGCCGCTCCCGGCCTGGCGAAGGCGGCCACCCGCGCCTGGGATTGGGCCACCGGATTGCGACCGGGCGCGTGGCGACCGGGAACGGCGGCTTCCAGCCGGGGCGCGACAGCCGCGTTCCCGGTTTCAAAGCGCCCCACAAGGCGCTCCAGTTCGCCGGCTTCGGACTTCAGGTTGGAAGCGGCGGCCGTGGCCTGCTCCACCATGGCGGCGTTCTGCTGGGTGACCTGATCCATCTGGTTGACGGCGGTGTTGACCTGATTGAGACCGGTCGCCTGCTCTTGCGACGACCGAGCGATCTCCGAGACCAGGGCGTCGATTTCGGTGATCTTGCCGACGATGCCCGTCAGAGCCTTGCCCGTGTCACCGACCAGCTTCACGCCGCGCTCGACCTGGGCCGTGCTGCTGGCGATCAAGCCCTTGATCTCCTTGGCGGCGTCGGCCGACCGTTGAGCCAAGGCCCGGACTTCCTGGGCGACGACGGCGAAGCCGCGCCCCGCATCGCCGGCGCGAGCCGCCTCGACACCAGCGTTGAGCGCCAGAAGATTGGTCTGAAAGGCGATCTCGTCGATCACGCCGATGATGTTGGTGATCTGCTTCGAGCTCTGCTCGATCTCGCCCATGGCGGACACCGCCTCGTTCATCACGTCGCCCGACTTGGCGGCGTCCACGGTGGCGCCGGAGGCCGCGGCGGAAGCCTGCTGGGCGCCGTTGGCGCTGCGCTTGACCGTCGCGGTGATCTCGTCGAGCGCGGCGGCGGTTTCCTCCAGGCTCGCGGCCTGTTGCTCCGTGCGCCGTGACAGGTCGTCCGAGGCGGCGGCGATTTCGTCCGACCCCGCCCGCAAGCCGCTCGTTGTCGCCGCGATGGCGTTCATCGCCTCGCGCAAGCTGTCGATCGCGGCGTTGAAGTCGTCCTTGATCTGCTGGTAGCGCCCGTTGAAGGGGACCGCGATCCGCGCCGTCAGGTCACCCTGAGCCAGACGCTTGAGGCTGTCGGCCAGGGCCGTGACGACCGCGTTCTGTTCTTCGACCACCGCCAGACGCTCCGCCTCGACGACCGCGCGCTCTTCATCGGCTTTGGCGTTCAGGACCTGGAAATAGTTGAACATCACGACGCTGGCATCGGAGAACACCGATTTCATCAGGCTCAGCATCAGTTCGTCGGAATTCTTCTCGTTCCAGCCCTTTTCCTTCATCAGCCCGGAGGCCAGACCAGCAGCATACGCCGCGTAGGTCTTGCTGAGATAGGTCGCGAAATCCAGACTGCTGGAAATGTTCTGCGTGATGACGGCTTGTTGTTCAAAATACTCGGCAGGAAAGTTCCCCCTGGCGATGAAGGAGAACTTTTTCTTTTCGTTTTCCCAGACATCGCGCGGCAACGCTTTCAGCGATGGATCGATGATCCGATAAGCGTTGAGGAGAGCGCTCTCGAGATGCTTTCCGGCTCTCTTGTGAACGATTTCCCCGACTTCCCGATCTCTGTCGCTCCAGGTGACGATCTTGGTTTTGATGTCGGACACTGTGACCACTTTCATTTCGGGTTGCGAATAGAAGTATTCTGGAAAATATATTACGCTACAGAGAAGATACTTTCCGATGTTGGTAAGTTTCTTTGCCGATAACAATCATTCTGGAATCGTTTCGTGAATCTTAACCGTGAAATTCTTGTATTCTAAGCTGTCGCACGGGTGAGACACCGGCGCTCATATCCATCATTTTCGCGGGACGGCGGCGGCCAACTTGCTGCGCTATCGAGGACCACTAGGCGCGATAGAGTTTGACTAGCAGGATATAGGCGAACTCTCCGAAGGCGGCCGGCCCGACGAAGCCACCAGCCGATCGGCCTGATTGTTCGGCGGCGCGATCCAGCCGCACGCCAATGACCCAGCCCAAAACGGGCCGGTCGGATTGCTTGCTCCGTTCATGATCTTGACCCACCCACGGTCGGTCGCCGCAGGCGCCATCAGGTCACCCTAGTGGCGATAGAATCCTGATGTAATTATAAGTACATCTGCATCTTTTCATCTGTGACAGGTCGTCACGGAGCAGAAATACATAGAACTATCGTGACGGTTCCGTTCTGAATATTTTCGAAAATCTATCCATGGAACGGCGAAAATATTAATATATCGCAACATGGCTCAAATCGACAGCCACCTAGAAAGGCGCTATATAATATACGTAGGAGTTCGAGCACACGCCGCGCGCTTAGCGCCGGTGACCTGCCCCTGAGATTTTCTTCCACGCGGCGCTAGAGTCCGAGCTCTGAGAGGACGGACATGAAGCGATGCGCGCTTTCACTGGAGCGGCCGACCCGCGGTTTGATCTCGATCAAGCCGCGCGCGCCAAAGCTCGTGCGTGATGGGACTTGGCCCGAATGAACGGACTTGCCTGAAGCCCTTCTAGCGAGGTTGTGGTGCCGGATCACGGGTTTGACTGGGCTTTTGACGAATTCTGGTCTCGCCGCCTGCCCGCGCCGCCATCGTCAATGGCGCAACCTTCCGGCTTCGCCGGCGTGCGGCTGAGGTTCGAGGAAGCGGAGGCTTCGCTTGAGGCCGGCTGCGCCGCCACGATGGGCGAAGGCTTCTGGCAAGCCCCGGCCGCGCGGCTGGAGCCACGGGAAGAGTTCGTGAGTCGGCCATGACCCTCCTGCGACCGGGCGAAACTTGCTGGCGCGTGGAGACGGCCCGGCGGCTGGCCTTCCTGATCGACGCCCAGGCGTACTACGCCGCCCTGCTAGAGGCGATCGAGGGGGCCAAGCAATCGATCTGGATCCTGGGGTGGGCCTTCGACCCGCGCACGCGGCTCGCGCCCGACGGCCACGAGGGGCCGAGCGACCCCGACGAAATCGGGCAGGTGCTCATTCGCCTCTCCAAGGCCAATCCGGCGCTGGACGTTCGCGTTCTGATCTGGAAGTCGACTCTTTCGGTCAACGGCAGCCACGCGATCCTGGAGCACAGGGCGCGTAAGGCATTCCGCGGCACGGCCGTTCGGTATCGCGAAGATGGCGAGATTCCCTTTGGGGCGTGCCACCACCAGAAGGTCGTGGTCGTCGACGGCGAGATCGCATTCTGCGGCGGCGCCGATATCGCCGTGAACCGCTGGGACACCGTCGGGCACCGCGACGACGACCCGCGCCGCATCCTCCCGCACAGGATTCGCCACGGTCCGCGGCATGACGTGATGGTGCTGGTCGAGGGCGCGGCGGCCGCGGCGCTTGCCGATCTCTTCAGGACTCGATGGGCGCGCGCCTGGGGCGATGACTTCGTCCCCGACCAGAGCGGGGCCGACTGGCCCCGGGTCCAGACGGCCCACCTGCTCGACACGCCGGTCGCCATCGCGCGGACCGAGCCGGCCCACCGGGGGCGGCCGCTGGTCGACGAGATCCTTCGGCTGCACCTGGACTGCATCGCGAACGCGCGGGAGGTGATCTATCTGGAGAACCAGTATTTCACCTCTCACCTGCTGACCGACGCCTTGGCGCGGCGCCTGGCCGAGCCCGAAGGACCCGAGGTGATCCTGATTCTCGCCGAGCGGGCCCCGAGCTGGTTCGACCGCCTCACCATGGATCCGGCTCGCGCGCCGCTGATCCGGCGTCTGATCGCGGCGGACAAGCATGGCCACTTCCGCGCCTATGCGCCGAAAACGGCTCAAGGACGGCCGATCGTCGTGCACTCCAAGGTCAGCCTGTTCGATGATCGTGTGGCCCGTGTCGGCTCGGCGAACCTCAATAATCGCGCCGAGGGGTTCGACACCGAGTGCGAGGTCGCGCTCGAAGCGCACGATCCGACGACGCGGGGCGAGGTCGCCCAGCTGCGTGATGTTCTCCTGGCCCACTATCTCGGCGTCCCGCAAGCCGTGCTCGCCAGGGCCCGGGCAGGCGCCGACCGGCTCATCCCCGTGATCGAGGCGCTCAACGCGCTGGGACGGCTGCGGCCGATCAGGCCGGAACGGCCGGGCTGGTGGAGCGCCGTCGTCTCCGCCTGTCGCTTGGGGGACCCGGCGTATGCGGGCGAGAGCTGGCGACTGATCAAGGATCGCCGCCGCGCGCCCCGGCCGCACGCCGCGCTTGGCCCGGCGGGCTGGACGGCCGGGGCCGCGCCCGGCAAGGTCGGGTACGCGCCGGCCTTGCGTGGCGACGGCAGCTGATGAAGCCATGACACAGAACCCCCCATCCGTCGGACCGGGACGCCGGATCGCCGCCAAGTCGCGGCGCCATCGCATGACTCTGACCGGCCTGGGCGTGGCGCTGATCGCCGCCGGCCTGGCCGCGGTCGCCCTGCCACAAGTCGCGCCGCTGGTGATCGGCGCGGCCGCCGGCTGGCTGCTATGGCTCTTCGGCGCGGTGATGTTGCTGGTGTCGCTGCTCATCGCCACGGGCAAGTCCCTGTGGGGCGGGATCGCGACGAGCCTGGCGGCCGTCGCCGCCGGCGCGTTCCTGTTCTTCCATTATGACGCGGGTCTGATGGCCGCCACGATGCTGATCGGCGCCGTCCTGATCCTCGACGGCGCCAGCGAGCTCGTCCTGGCCCTGGACCTGCGGCCCGCCCGCGTGTGGCGCTGGATGCTGGCCTCGTCGATCGCCAGCGGCCTGGCCGGCGTCGTGGTGGCGGGGGCGGGGCGAGCGCAAGACCTGACGGCGATCTTCCTGGGCCTAGCCCTGGCCAGCACCGGCGCGGCGCTGATCGCCCTGGGACGCCGCCGCGCGGGCCGGCGGCTGGCGAGCGTCATTCAGGCCGGCGGGCCGAGGACCTCGCCCAGGACGCCCTCCACATAGACCATGCGGACGAAGACATAGACGACGACCGCGAGCGGGGTGGCGAACAGCACCCCCAGCGGGCCGAGCAGAACGCCCATGGCCAGCACGGCGAACAGCGTCACCGCCATCGGCAGCTGCGCCAGCTGCCGCAACACCAGCGGCGTAATCAGGTTGGCCTCGAGCTGAGCCGAGACCAGATAGACCAGACCGGCCCAAAGCAGGGTCTGCGGGCCGGCTTCGAGCGCGACCAGCAGTCCTGGCAGGGGCGCGACCATTGGGCCGATCACCGGCACGAACTGGCCGATCCCGGCGATCAGGCCCAGCGCGGCGGCGGAGGGAACGCCCACAACCGCCAGGCCGATCCCGGTAGTGACGCCGACCAGGGCCATTGAGCACAGTTGCCCCACGAGCCATTGCCGCAGGGCGCGGTGGATCTGGTCCAGCACTTGTCGCGCCCGCTCCCGGCGCGGACGCGGGAAGAGCATCAGCACGCCGCCGACATAGGAGCCAGGGTGGTAGGCTAGGTAGAGGCCCGCGAAGAGCACGATGATCGTCCCGGCGAGGCCTCCGGCCGTGTCGGCGGCGAGCTTGGGGCCCAGGCTCACCAGCCACGCGAACCCGCGCCATTGTTCCAGCTCGGCCAGGGCCGCGCCCCCGAACGGCGTCGAGGACAGCCGAGCCTGCAACTCGCTCCAGGCGCGCGGCAGGACGTCGTTCAGGGCGATGAACTGGGCCTCGGCCTGGCGGCCGAAGGTCCAGACCGCGGCGGCGACGCAAGCGACGACCACCACGACGGCGAGCGTCAGGGCCATAGGTCTGCGCAGCCGGAGACCCCGGTGCAGCGGTTCGGCGATCGCATGCAGCAGCACGGCGACCAGCACCGCGCCGAAGGCCATAAGGATCACGTCGGCCAGGCGGATCGCCAGCAGGGCCAAGCCGACGATGATCGCGACCAGAATCACGTTGTGCCGGATCGGGTCGCCCGGCGGCGGTGGTGAGCTTGTCGATTCCATGCGAGCAGCTAACCTCGGGCGATCATCGCCAACCTTGATACCGGTCAAGGCCGCTCGCCCGGCTTGAGCGAGGTCAAAGTGCTTCCGCGGCCTTTCGCTAGCGTGCCTCGACGTGCGTTCAGGCGCGGCGGGATTGCGTACGGCCAAAGGAACCCTGTCATGCGCTTCCGGGACATCCTCCTGCAGATCGACAGCTACCCGGCCGCCACCCCCGATGAGTCCATCGAGTCGGCGATCGGTTTCGCCAAGGTCCTGGATGCAGAGCTCGCGGTTCTAGCCGTTCAGGTCGACATACCCCTGTCCAGGAACGTCGTCTCCGAAGCCTTGATCAAGCTGGCCGGGCTCGAGCAGGAGTGGGAGGACGCAAGCTTGGCCAGCTGTCGCCAGGCCGTTCGACGTTTCGAGAGCGCTGCAAGGGCCGCCGGCGTTTTCGCCGGCGCGGAGATTCATCGGATCAATCTCCTCAAGGTCGACGACAGCCTGGCCCTGCGCGTCCGCGCCCGCGACCTGTGCCTGGCGGCGATGGCCGAGCGCTTCGACGAGCAGATCGAATGGGTAAAGCGGATCATCTTCGCGTCGGGCCGCCCCGTGGTCGTCATGGGTGGGCGACCGCTGCTGGCCGAGGGGCGGATCGGCGATGTCGCGGTGGCCTGGGATGGCGGCCGGCACGCAGCCCGGGCCCTGGGCGACGCGCTGCCGATCCTCGAGCGGGCCCGGGCGGTGCGGATCGTCACCTTCGTCAACGAGAAGGAGGCGGCCCGGCCGGGGCTCGCCGCCGAGGCGGTCCGGCATCTCGCGGCGCACGGCGTCAAGGCGGCCAAAGACGAGATCGACGCCTCGGGCGTGGGGATCGGCCAGGCGATCGACGCCTATCTCGCCCAGAAGCCTGCCGACATGCTGGTCATGGGCGCTTCGGGACGCGCGCCCGTCCTTGAGTTCGTGATGGGCGGGGCTACCGAGCACGTGCTCCGCAATGTGCCCACCGCCTTGTTTCTATCGCACTGAACGGCCGCGCCCTGGGGCGCCGCGGAGGCCTCGCGATGTCGGGGCTCTTCGCCGACGCCTCGCCGGAAAGGGGGCCAGGATTTGCGCGGATCAAGGCCGAGGCCATTCTCCTTCGGAAGGTGACGCGAGCCTCGAAGGCACGGTGATCTCGATCGAATTCATGTTCGGCGAGATTAAAATTATCGCGCGAACGGCCGCGTTGGGCAGCGACCTTGTAAGAGAATGGATGCGCTCAGCGAATGCCAAAGCGGCTCACCCGGCGTCAATGAAGCCCGCTTCAAATGTGGGGAAAATTTGGGGCGGACGCCAGCGTTTCGGACGATATGTCTGTCAAAACAAAGGCTTATGTGGGTCCTTGGTGGAGCCGAGGGGAATCGAACCCCTGACCTCCTCATTGCGAACGAGGCGCTCTACCATCTGAGCTACGGCCCCAAGGAGCGGCGGAGATACGGCTCCGGAGCGCGGACGTCAAGCGGGGTTCTCACCACGCCTTGCCAGCAACCTCCAGGCGCGGCAAGAAGCTGTGGCGTCCAGACGGAAATCCCATGGCCCCGATCATCAACCTCGTCTTCTTCATCCTCAACGCCCTGCTCGACCTGCTGTGGTGGGCGATCGTCATCTCGGCGATCCTGAGCTGGCTGTTCGCTTTCGACGTGATCAATCGGCGCAACCAGTTCGTCTACAATATCGCGACCTTCCTGGACCGCGTCACGGACCCGATACTGGCGCCTTTCCGCCGGATCATCCCCGCGATCGGCGGCGTCGACATCAGCCCGATCATCGTTCTCCTGCTGCTGCGGGGCATCCAGATCTTCATCATGCCGGCCCTGCAGGGCATGCTGCTGAACATCCTTGGCTAAGGAGGTCCTGGCCGTCCGGCTGACCCCTCGCGGCGGTCGCGACGCCGTCGACGGCTGGTCGCTGGACGGCGACGGGCGGCCCTTTCTGAAGGTGCGCGTCGCCAGCCCGCCCGTCGACGGCGCGGCGAATTCCGCCCTTCTGGCCTTCCTGGCCAAGACCCTGAAGGTGCCTCGCTCGGCCGTCCGCCTGGCCGCCGGCGACACCGCGCGGGTCAAGCGGCTGGAGATCGAGGGCGTCACCGCCCAGGACCTGGAGCGTGCATTCGGGCCACGCCCGTAGCCAAGCTTGCTCAGGAAAAACTTACCTTCACCGTGCGCGAAACAGCGGTTTTGGCGCACGATCTCACCCTGACCACACCTCAAGCCAAGCCATTGACGCGCCGAGATTTTTTTATTTCCCTTTAGCCCTTCGCGCCTAGTCTTGGTGGTGAAGGGGATCGGGGGATCCCTCGGGGGCGCCAGGCGGCCATGTCGACGACGGAAGTACAGGGGGATGTGGCTCGCGCCGCCGTTTCGCGGCGTGCGAACACCTATCTGCGCCTGGGCGCCGCCCTGGTCATCGCCGTTATACTCCAGGTCTATGTGCATTCGGTCTGGGGCTGGCCGTGGGCGCTGGCTTACACGCTCTGCCACCTGTTCGAGCTTTGGGTGCGGCGTCCGCTGGAGATCAACCCGAGCGCGCCCGTGGCGACCTGGCGGCGCCTGACGGCGTTCGTCGCGCCGGCCATCACCTCGACGGCGTTCGGCGCCCTGTCGATCATGCTGTTCTCGTCGCACATCCGCTTCGCTCCCACCCTGGGCGGCATGTTGCTGGCCGGGGCGCTGTTGAACGTCGTGGTGGTCAATGCCGGCGACCGCTCGGCCACCCTGATGGCGGCCTGGCCGCACGCCCTCTACCTGCTGATCGTTCCGTTCGTGGCCAAGGCGGCCAATCCGGGCGCCAATCTCGCCGACGTCCTGTGGTTCGGGGCGCTCCTGATGATCGTCTCGGTCACCGTGGCCAGCCGCACCCTGGGCGCCGCCCTGAAGGCCGAGGCCGACGCCAAGGCCGAGGCCGAGCGCCGCCGCCACGAGGCCGAGGAGGCCGTGGCGGCCAAGTCCGCCTTCGTCGCCATGATCAGCCACGAGCTGCGCACCCCGATCAGCGCCATCCTGGCCGGCGCCGCGCGCCTGCACAGCGAGGTCGCCGAGACCAGTTCCAAGGTCCACGCCCAGCTCATAACCGACGCGGGCGGCCTGATGCGGACCCTGCTGAACGATCTGCTGGACTTCTCGCGCCTCGAAGCCGGTCGCATGTCGGTGGAGAACAGCGCCTTCAACCTGCGCCAGACCCTGTCCGACACCCTGCGCCTGTGGCGGCCGGAGGCGGCGCGCAAGGGGCTGCGCCTGCGGGTGGCCGGCGCGGCCAGCCTGCCGCGCTGGGTCGCCGGCGACGCCATGCGGCTGAAGCAGGTGCTGAACAACCTGCTCAGCAACGCCATCAAGTTCACCGAGCGCGGGCACGTCACCGTCGTGCTCGACGCCAGGCCCGTCGGCGATCAGATCCAGCTGTCGATCACGGTCCATGACACCGGCCCCGGCATCCCCGAGGCCGCCCTGCCGCGCCTGTTCACGCCGTTCGACCAGCTGAACACGGACGTGGTCCGCCAGCACGGCGGCTCGGGCCTGGGCCTGGCGATCAGCCGCGAGCTGGCTCGCCTGATGGGCGGTGACCTGAGCGTCGGCAGGGCGCCCAGCGCGGGCGCGCGCTTCACCCTGACCGCGATGCTGGAACCCGCCGAAGCGCCGCGCGCCGAGGAGGAAGCCCGTTCGATCAACGGCCTGCGGGTGCTGGTCGTCGACGACCACGTGATCAACCGCCGAGCCATAGAGCTCGTCCTGGAGCCATTCGGCGTCGACGCCACCTTGGCCGAATCCGGGGAGCAGGCGCTGGATCTGCTGAGCTCGGAGGCCTTCGACGCGGTGCTGATGGACCTCTACATGCCCGGCATGGACGGCCGCGAAGCCACCCGGATCCTGCGGGCCGGCGACGGTCCCAACCGCGGCGTCCCGGTCATCGCCGTCACCGCCTCGGCCACGGCCAAGGACTGGGAAGCCTGCGCCGCCGCCGGCATGAACGCCCACGTCGCCAAACCGATCGACCCGGTCGAGCTGTTCGGCGCCCTGGCTCAGGTCTTGGCGGGCGCCGCCGCGCCATCCGACGACGCCGAGGTCGAGGCCAGCAGAGCCTGAAGCCGGGCGGTCAGCGCCGCCTCGTCCTTGAAGGCGCACTCCCAGACCACTTCGGCCCGCCAGCCGGCGGCTTCCAGCGCCCGGATCGAGCGTTCGTCGCGGGCGACATTGCGGGCCACCTTGGCCAGCCAGTAGTCGCGATTGGCCTTTGGGACCCGTGAGCCCCGCGCGCAGTCGTGTCCGTGCCAGAAGCAGCCGTGGACGAAGATCGCCAGCTTGCGCCCCGGCATCACCAGATCCGGATTCCCCGGCAGGTCCTTGCGATGCAGGCGGTAGCGGACGCCGAGACCCGTCAGGATGCGGCGCAACGCCTTTTCCGGCGTGGTGTCCTTGCTCTTCACCCGCGCCATGACGGCCGAGCGCTTGGCCTTGTCGTAGACGTCGGTCAAGGCGTCGGCTCGCCTGGCTCAGAGCCCCTCGAACAGCGCCGTGGACAGGTAGCGTTCGGCGAAGCTGGGGATGATCGCCACGATCACCTTGCCGGCGTATTCGTCGCGCAAGGCCAGGTCGAAGGCGGCCGTCAGGGCCGCGCCCGAACTGATGCCGACCGGCAGGCCCTCGGTGTTCGCCGCGCGGCGGGCCATGGCGAAGGCGTCGTCGTTGCTGACCTGGACGATCTCGTCGATCACGCCGCGATCCAGCACGCCGGGCACGAAGCCGGCGCCGATGCCCTGGATTTTGTGCGGGCCGGGCGCGCCGCCCGACAGCACGGCCGAGGCCTCCGGCTCGACGGCGACCATCTTCAGGCCGGGTTTGCGCGCCTTCAGCACCTGGCCGACGCCGGTGATCGTGCCGCCGGTGCCGACACCCGAGACCACCGCGTCCACGGCGCCCTTGGTGTCGTTCCAGATTTCCTCGGCGGTCGAGACGCGGTGGACCAGCGGGTTGGCGCCGTTCTCGAACTGCTGGGGCATGACCGCGCCAGGCGTGGCCTCGATCAGCTCCTGAGCGCGGGCGACGGCGCCGCGCATGCCCTTCTCGGCCGGGGTCAGTTCCAGCTTGGCGCCCAGCAGCAGCAGCATCTTGCGACGCTCGATCGACATGCTCTCGGGCATGACCAGGATCAGCTTATAGCCCTTGGCGGCGGCCACGAAGGCCAGGGCGATGCCGGTGTTGCCCGAGGTCGGCTCGATGATGGTCGCGCCCGGCTTCAGAAGACCCTGGGCCTCCAGGGCCTCGATCATCGCGGCGCCGATGCGGTCCTTGACCGAGGCGATCGGGTTGAAGAACTCCAGCTTGGCCAGGACCTCGCCCTTGGGCTTCAGCTCGGCCGACAGCCGCGGCAGGCGGACCAGCGGCGTGTCGCCGATGGTGTCGATGATCGAGTCGTAGACCTTGCCGCGACCAGCGCGCTTGAAACGCGCGGCGTCATAGAGGGAGGAAGCGTCGTCCATCTGAGAACCCAGAGCCTTAGGTTGCGGGAAGCGGGCCGCACCGTAGACCCCGAAGCGGGGACTGTCAGCGGGTCATTCGGCGGCGAGGCTTGTAGTTTTACTATCGAGCAGAGGCTCCAACAGGGTTTCCGCCAGCCAGCGAACCACCGGAACCGCGACGCCGTCGCCAATCACCTGCAAACCGGCCGTCTGCGAACGCGGCAGGGCGTAGCTGTCCGGCAGGCCCATCAGGCGCGCGCCCTCGCGGGGGGTGACCAGCCGCGAGCGGACTTCGCCGTTCTCGATGACCAGCAGGGTCTGGCGCGAGGAACCGCCGCGCGGGGTGCGCAGGCAGCCCGCCAAACCGTCGAACCGCACCTCGGCCCGCTGCTGGCCACCGCGCATCCGGCGGAACACCGCCCCGACCGAGCGGCCACCGGCCTCGCGGCGCGTCTCGACCGCCTGGCGGTGGCTGTCGGCCATCAGGGTCAGCAGGGCCTCGGTGCGCTCCGGCGGGTTCCATGTCACGGCCGTGTCGGGCTCGAGCACGACGGCCAGGTCGGTGTTGCGGGCCGGCGGCGACGGGACGCCCCACCAGATCCAGTGGGCTTGCAGATCCTCGGGCAGCCGCGCCGCCGCTGCGCGCACCGCACGGCTGTGGAAGGCGCTGGAACCCTCCAGGTCGCCGGTCGGCAGGCGGGTGGCGACCACGAAGACGCGGGGCCGCGACTGCGGAACGAAGGCGCCCGCGTCGATCTCCAGCGCCCCGAAGCGATAGCCCTCCTCGGACAACACGCCGCACAGGGCGGTGAAGTCGTCGCCGTGATGCGAGGTCAGCAGGCCCACGACGTTCTCGATGACGATCACCGGCGGGGCGCGGCCCTGCGCCGACAGGGCCTTCATCAGGGTCCAGAAGCCGAAGAAGGCCGAAGACTTGCCGCCCGCCAGGCCCGCCCGCGCGCCGGCCAGGCTGAAGTCCTGGCAGGGGCTGGAGGCCCAGGCCAGATCCGCCGTTGGCAGGGCGGCCGCGCTCAAGGCGAAGACATCGCCCTCATGGAAGTGGCCTTCAGCGTCCGGAAAGTTAGCCCGGTAGGCCGCCGCCTTCACCGCGTCGAAGTCGTTGGCGAAGGCGCATGCCCAGTCTTCGCCCAGGCCGAGGCGCGCCATGCCGCCGCCAGCGAAGAACTCAAGGAAGGAGGGACGAGCGTTCCGATTCATCGACGAGGAGTCTAGCCTTTCCTGCCCTTGCCGGGATAGCCAGAGACATGCGCACCGCCGTCCTGATCGCCGCCGCCCTCGTCCTCGCCGCCTGCGACGCGCCGCTGGGCTCGAACGAGAACGCTCCGCCGCCGGCCGACGCGCCGGTGACGGTGGGCCCGGACTATAGCGGCGACTTCGACGCGGTCGGAACCGAGCCGTTCTGGGCCCTGAAGATCCGCGCCGCCAGCATGACCCTGGCCCGTCCGGACCAGCCGGAGGTCGCCACCGCCAATCCCGGCGTGCGGGCCGACGGCGACCAGGGCGTCTGGGACGGCACGCTTGGCGAGCAGCGTCTCGTCCTGCGCCTGACGCCCGGCGATTGCTCGGACGGCATGTCCGACCGCCGCTACGGCTATTCGGCCGAGGTCTGGATCGACGGCGAAACCCTGCGGGGCTGCGCCTCCAGGACCCAGGACCTGGCGGCCCAACCCCGGCCTTAGTTTGACGCGCGACGGGCGCCGAAACCGGCGGCCACTTTCGGCTGTCGCGCTTCAGTCTCCCTTGGGCCCCAGATAGCCCGGCCCATAGACCGCCGCGCGGAAGTCGCGGTGCAGGCTGGCGTCGAACGGGAAGGTCTGGACGAAGAACACGGCCGTCAGCCTGTTGGCCGGATCGACCCAGAACAGCGTCGTCTCGCGGCCATCCCAGAAGAATTCGCCGACCGCGCCGCGGTTTTCCTCGGCCGTCCTGGGCTGGCTGTTGCGAACCGCGAAGTCGAGGCCGAAGCCGACCGAGCCCTTGCTGGGCAGCCACCACGTCTCGGTGACGCGGGCGTCCAGATGATTGGTTCCCATCAGGCGCACGGTAGAGGGCTTGAGGATCCGCACCCCGTCCAGCGTCCCGCCGCCCAGCAGCATGCGCGAGAAGCGGGCGTAGTCGTCGATCGTGGCGACCAGGCCCGCCCCGCCCATGGTCAGGCGACGGCTGGGGTCGAAGTTCAGCTTGCGGGTCTCGGCGTCGTCCTGGCGGGCCAGCTTCCCATCCGCGCCCTTGTTGTAGGTGGCGGCCAGACGCGCGAAGGCGGCCTCGGGCTGGGTCCAGCCGGTTTCCTTCATGCCCAGAGGGTCTAGGATGTGGGCCTTGGCGTACGCCTCGTAGGACTGGCCGCTCAACACCTCGACCAGGCGGGCCTGGACGTCGACGGCGGCGCTGTAGCTCCACTGCTCGCCGGGCTGGTAGAGCAGCGGGACAGTGGCCAGGCGGCGGCTGAATTCGGCGAGATCGTTCTTCAGGTTCAGCGGATCGACCGTCTGGAAGACCTTGTCGGCCGGCAGGTCGCGCCCGCCGTACGAGAAGCCGGCCGTGTGGCGCATCACGTCGCGGATCAGGATCGGGCGGTTGGCCGGGACGACGTTCCCCTGGGCGTCCATCACCTTCATGTCGGCGAAATCGGGCAGGTAGCGCGACAGCGGGTCATCAAGGCCGAACTTGCCCTGCTCCCACAGCTGCATCAGCGCCACGCCGGTCACCGGCTTGGTCATCGAGAAGATCTGCACCAGCGTATCGCGGCGCATCGGCTTGCCGGCCTCGCGGTCGGCCATGCCGGCGGTCCCGAAATAGCGCTCCTGGCCGTCCTGCCAGACCAGGGCCGAGACTCCGACGGCGCGGCCGCTGTCGACCATGGCCTTCAGGGCCGCGTCGATCCTGGTCTTGTCGATCTTGACCGGGGCGGCGGCTTCAACGGCGGGAACCGCTCGCGCCAGGGCGGGCGCGGCCGGAATGGCCAGCAGCGTCGCCGCGATGGCGGCGAGGATGATCTTCTTGGACACGTGGCCTCCCCGAACGCTTCTTATGACAACGTTGGCCATAAGGAGATTCGACTGTCGCTGAGGTCGGGGCGCTTTTCCAGCGTGTCGTAGTCGTAGATCTGACCGGAGATCAGGTCAGGTCCCGCTCCTGGGTGGCGACCAGCTTCAGATAGGCGCCGTAGGGCGACTTGGCCAAGTCGTGCGCCAGCGCCATCAGTTGCTCGGTCGAGATCCAGCCGTTCTGAAAGGCGACCTCCTCGACGCAGCCGATCTTCAGGCCCTGACGGTGCTCCAGCGTCCGCACGAACTCCGAGGCTTCGAGCAGGCTGTCGTGGGTGCCCGTATCCAGCCAGGCGAAGCCGCGGCCCATGCGCTCGACCGACAGGTCGCCAGCCTCGAGATAGAGGCGGTTGATGTCAGTGATCTCCAGTTCGCCACGCGCACTGGGCTTGAGGTCGCGCGCGAAGTCGACGACACGGTGGTCGTACATGTAGAGGCCGGTCACCGCCCAGTTGGACCGTGGCTTTTCCGGCTTCTCCTCGATCGAGACAGCCTTGCCCGAAGCGTCGAACTCGACGACGCCGTAGCGCTGCGGGTCATTGACGAAATAGGCGAAGACGCTGGCCCCGGACTTCGAGCGCTCCTTGGCCCCCTGCAGGATGCGGCCCAGGCCCGCGCCGTAGAACAGGTTGTCGCCCAGTACGAGCACGGACGGCTCATGGCCGACGAAATCGGCGCCAATGCGATAGGCCTCGGCCAGGCCGTTCGGAGTGGCCTGCTCGGCATAGGTGATGTTGATCCCCCATTTGGCGCCGTCGCCCAGCAGACCCTCGAACAGCGGCAGGTCGCGCGGGGTCGAGATGATCAGGACGTCGCGCACGCCGGCCATCATCAGCACCGAGAGCGGATAGTAGATCATGGGTTTGTCGAAGACCGGCAGCAGCTGCTTGCTGATCGCCATGGTCACGGGATGGAGGCGCGTGCCCGATCCGCCCGCGAGGATGATGCCCTTCATTACGTCTTCTTCTTCAGTCCTGACGGCCGAAACCTAGAGCGGAATTCACGACGGCGTGAGCCCTTAGTTTCAGGGGTTGCGTCTTCAACGCGATGATTTCGAAGAAATTTTGACCGAGGCGACCTCAAACATGCCCCTTGGCCGCGAGATAGCGGTCGAGGGCGTGCGTCCAGTCGGGCATCGGACGACCGATCGCGGCGACCAGCTTGGCGTTGGACAGCGCGCTATAGGGCGGCCGGCGCGCGGGGGTCGGGAACTGGCGGGTCGGGATCGGCGCGACCTCGGCGGCGACACCGGCCCTGGCGATGATCGCTTCCGCGAACGCGCACCACGAAGCGGTCCCCGAATTGACCACGTGATAGTCGCCCGCCGGAGCCTTGGCCGCGATCAGATCGAGGATGGCCTCGCCGGCGTCGAGGCTGGCGGTCGGCGACATCACCTGGTCGGCGACGACGGTCAGGCGGCCCTTCTCCTTGCCGAAGCGGAGCATGGTCTCGACGAAGTTGCCGCCCTTGCCGCTGGCGCCGGCCACGCCGAACAGCGAGGCGACGCGGGCGACGATGACGTCGTCGTGCTCCAGCCTGGCCAGGTCCTCGCCCAGGGCCTTGGTCGCGCCATAGACATTGACCGGCGCCCGGCCGACCTCTTCGCCGAGGGGCTCGCGCTCGCGCTGGCCGCCATAGACATAGTCGGTCGAGACCTGCACGAGCCGCGCGCCACTGGCGGCGCAGGCCTTGGCTAGGCGGCCGGCGAAGTGGGCGTTGATCGCCACGGCCGGGGCCGGGTCCTTCTCGCAGTCGTCGACGCGGGTGACGGCCACGCAGTTGATGGCGACATCGAAGTCCAGACCGTCGAAGCTGGCCGCCGGATCGGCCGCGTCGACCTGGGCGCGGGTCACGGGCGTCAGATCGACGCCGCGCTGGGCCGCGAGCACCACCAGGTCCGACCCCAGCTGACCGTTGGCGCCGAAGAGGGCGATACGCATCAGGCGGTCTTCAGCCCGAGGCGCTGGCCGGCATAGCGCTCGCGCAGCGGCGCCCACCAGGCCTCGTTGTCGAGGTACCACTGTATGGTCTTGCGCAAGCCGGTCTCGAAGGTCTCCTGCGCCGTCCAGCCCAGCTCGGTTTCCAGCTTGGTCGCGTCGATGGCGTAGCGGGCGTCATGGCCCGGGCGGTCGGCGACGAAGGTGATCAGGTCGCGGCGGCGCTGGCCGGCGATCGGACGCAGCTCGTCAAGCACGTCGCAGATCGCCTCGACGACCTGCAGATTGGTCCGCTCATTGCGGCCGCCGACATTGTAGCTCTCGCCCGGGACGCCCCTCGTGGCGATCAGATGCAAGGCGCGGGCATGGTCCTCGACGTGCAGCCAGTCGCGGACATTGTCGCCCTTGCCGTAGACCGGCAGCGGCTTGCCCTCCAGGGCGTTCAGCGTGACCAGCGGGATCAGCTTCTCGGGGAAGTGATACGGGCCGTAGTTGTTCGAGCAGTTCGAGACCACCACCGGCAGGCCGTAGGTGTGATGCCAGGCGCGGGCAAGGTGATCGGACGAGGCCTTGGAGGCCGAATAGGGCGAACGCGGGTCGTAGGGCGTGGTCTCGCTGAACAGGCCCGTAGGACCCAGGCTGCCGAACACCTCGTCGGTCGAGATGTGGTGGAAGCGGAAGGCGTCCTTTTCGGCGCCCTCAAGGCCCTGCCAGTGCTCCAGCGCCGCCTGCAGCATCACATACGTGCCGACGATGTTGGTCTGGACGAAGTCGCCGGGGCCGGTGATCGAGCGATCGACATGGCTCTCGGCGGCCAGGTGCATGACGACGTTGGGCCGGAAGGCCTTGATCGTGGCCGAGACGGCCGCCGCGTCGGCCACGTCGCCCTGCACGAACCGGTAGTCGGCCTTGCCTTCCAGCATGGCCAGACTGGCCGGCGAGGCCGCGTAGGTCAGCTTGTCGTAGTTGAGGATCGCGACGTCGTTCTGGCCGGCCAGATGACGGCACACGGCCGAGCCGATGAAGCCCGACCCGCCGGTCACCATCACGCGAAGATTTTGCTGCGACATGCGCTGGAAAGCTCGAGCCCTAGAGCATGATAGCCGAAAGTGGCTGCCGGTTTCGGCGGCCATCATGCGCCAAATGTTAAATACGGAGCACGCCCCGTACTCCAGTTTTTAGTGTACGCGCAACAGTCAGTCCCCGAACGTTGGGTCCCGGACCCTTAGTCGGTGAACACCACCGTCTTGCGGCCGTTCAGCAGCACGCGGTCTTCCAGGCGATAGCGGAGGGCGCGCGCCAGTACACGACGCTCGATGTCGCGGCCCTTGCGGACCAGGTCCTCGGGCGTGTCGCGGTGGCTGATGCGCTCGACGTCCTGCTCGATGATCGGCCCTTCATCGAGGTCGCCGGTCACGTAGTGAGCCGAGGCGCCGATCAGCTTTACGCCGCGCGCGTGAGCCTGATGGTAGGGCTTGGCGCCCTTGAAGCCCGGCAGGAACGAGTGGTGGATGTTGATGCAGCGGCCCTGCAGCTTGGCCGACAGGCCGTCCGACAGCACCTGCATGTAGCGGGCGAGCACGACGATGTCGGTCTGGGTTTCCTGGATCAGCTTCCAGAGTTCGGCTTCCTGCTCGAACTTGGTTTCCTTGGTCACCGGCAGGTGGTGGAAGGGCAGACCCGAGAGGTCGATGTGCTCGTAGGTCTGCGCCGGGTGGTTGGAAACGACCCCGGCGATGTCCATGGGCAGCTCGCCGATCCGCCAGCGATAGACGAGATCGGCCAGGCAGTGGTCGAACTTGCTGGCCAGCAGCAGTACGCGATAGCGCTCGGTGCGGTCGCGCAAGGTCCACTTCATCTTGAAGCCGTCAGCCACGGCCACGAACGCGTCGCGCAGCTCGGCGCGGTCCTCTGGATTTTTGGCCGCGCCATCGGCGTCGAACACCACGCGCATGAAGAACTGACCGGTCTCCTGGTCGTCGAACTGCTGGGCGTCGAGGATGTTGCAGCCGCGCTCGAACAGGAAGGCGGACACCTTGGCGACGATGCCGCGCTGGTCGGGACAGGAGAGGGTCAGGATCATGGTCCGCTCCCTCTAGAGAACCCCACCGCCAAAGAAAAGCGGCTGACCGCATCAGGCGAGGCTGATTTTGGCGGCGCGGCGGGCGTTTTCCTAGACCTGCGGCACGGCCATGCCTCGTTGGACCGCGGGGCGGTCGCCCACCGCCTGCACCCAGGCCTCGACGGCGGGAACGCCAGGCTCACGGTCGGGCTCGGCCTCGGCGAAGGCGGCGAGGATGGCCTTGGTCCAGGCGTAGCTGGCGATATCGGCGATCGAGAAGTGCTCGCCAGCCAACCAGGGGTGGTCGTTCAGCCGCCGGTCCATCACCCCCAGAAGGCGCGTGACCTCCTCGCCAAAGCGGTTGATGGCGGCCGGCAGCTTCTCCTCGGCGCGGAGGGCGAAATATTTGTACTGGCCGGACATCGGGCCGAGGCCCCCGACCTGCCAGAAGGACCATTCCAGCGCCGCCCAGCGCTCGGGACCGCTGGGCGCCAGAAGCTTGCCGGTCTTCTCGGCCAGGTAGACCAGGATCGCGCCGCTCTCGAACACGGTCTGCGGGCCCCCGCTGGCGTCGTGGTCGACGATGGCCGGGATCTTGTTGTTAGGCGAGATGGCCAGGAATCTCGGGTCGAACTGCTCGTCCTTGCCGATGTTCACCGGATGGACCCGATAGGGCAGGCCCACCTCCTCCAGCATGATCGAGGCCTTGCGGCCATTGGGCGTGGTCCAGGTGTAGAGGTCGATCATGGGGTCTCCCTGCCAGCTTCGAGGTCAACACCGCGCAGTCTAGCGATCTTGCAGCTCGCGGGTAGGCGTCGGCGCGCGAAAGGGTCTAGACTCCGCGCATGGTTTCCTCATCCGAAGTCCTGTCCGACCGCGCCGTCGACATCCTGAAGACGCTGGTGGCGTTCGACACCACCTCGCGCCGCTCGAACCTGGCGCTGATCCAGTGGGTCGAGCAGTACCTGGCCCACCTGGACGTGCCGACCCGCCGGGCGCCGAACGCCGACGGGACCAAGTCCAACCTGTTGGCGACCATCGGCCCAGCGGTCGAGGGCGGCGTCGTGCTGTCGGGTCATACCGACGTCGTGCCCGTCGACGGCCAGCCGTGGTCCAGTGATCCGTGGGTGCTGACCGAGCGCGACGGGCGGCTCTACGGCCGGGGAACCTGCGACATGAAGGGTTTCCTGGCCCTGGCCCTGGCCGCCGCGCCGGACCTGGCCCGGGCGACGCTGAGGAAGCCCGTCCACCTGGCCTTCTCCTATGATGAGGAGGTCGGCTGCCTGGGCGCGCCGGACATGATCGAGGTCATCGCCAACGATCTGCCCCGCCCCGCCCTGGTGGTGGTCGGCGAGCCCACCGACATGGTCGCCGTCCGCGCCCACAAGGGCATCGCCAGCTTCATCGTCACCGTCACCGGCCGCGAAGCCCATTCCAGCCTCACCCACCTGGGCGTCTCGGCCAACATGGCGGCGATCAAACTGATGGGCCTGCTGGTCGAACTGTCGGAAAAGCTGGAGCGTGAAGCCGATCCCGCGTCGCCATTCACGCCCAAGGGCGCGACCCTGACCATCGGCCAGGTCAATGGCGGCACGGCGGTCAACATCCTGGCCCGCGAGTGCGTGTTCATCTTCGACCTGCGAACCCCGGCGGGTCTGGACCCGATGGCGATCCTGACCGACGTCTTCGCCGCCGCCGAGGCGATGGACGCGGAGATCAAGGCCCGCGCGCCCGAAGGCGGCGTCAAGGTCGAGCGCCGCTCGCTGACGCCGGCCTTCGCGCCGGAGGAGAACGGCGTCGCCGAGGCCTTCGCCCGCAGGCTGGCCGGCGACAACGGCCCGGCTCGGGTCGTGCCCTACGCCGCCGAGGCCGGGCAGTTCCAGAACGCGGGCTTCTCGACCGTGATCTGCGGCCCCGGCTCGATCGACCAAGCTCACCAGCCCGACGAATATGTCGAGATCCGCCAGATGCAGCGCGGCGCGGCCTTCATGCGCCGGCTGATCGAGGACCTTTCGACCTAAGGCCGTTTCTCCGGCGAAAGTCGAGGCCCAGATGGAAGGACGCTGGTGAACGCTATAAGCTCGGCGTCAATCCCGTCAGCCCAAGCACTTCGAGATCTGGATCCCGGCTCTCGCCGGGAAGATCGGGGTTAGGGCTAGGCGCCTCGCCATTTTCGAATGACGAACCGCCGGCCGATGAACGCGGCCGGATCGATCGACATCACCCGCAGAATCGCGCCGGGCGAGGCCTTGCGCCTGGCCTGGATCGCGCGGCGATCCGCGAACACCTGATCCAGATCCTCGCGTTTCAGCGCCGCCTTGATGCCCCGGATAGCCGGAGCGACGTCGCCACGCCGCCAGTGCAGCAGAAGCAGGCCCGCCGTCACCGCCACGTGCAGGGGCAAGGTGACCGGAAACAGCCAGCCGGGCGTGTTCTTGACGAAGGTCCAGATCCGGTTGCGCGAGCCGTGGAAGATCGAGAAGTCCGACCGCACGCCCGTGCTGGCCGAACCGACATGGGCGACCTTGGCCTTGGGCAGCAGCAGGGTCGGATAGTCGTAGAGGCGCAGGCGATAGCCCAGGTCGACGTCCTCGCAGTAGCAGAAGTAGCGCTCGTCGAAGCCTCCGACCGCGAGGAACAGCTCACGATCGATCAGCATCGCCGCGCCGCAGGCCGAGAACACCTCTCCCTCGGGTAGGACCGCCGGCGCCTTGCGGCCATACCCGCCCCGGAACGGTATGCCCGCGCTGGTGACATTGTCGCCGGCCCCGTCCAGCAGGCCCGGCTCGTCGGCCGACAGCTGCAGCGAGGCGAAACTCTTCACGCTCGGGTGGCGCTCGACGCCCGCCATCAGCTCGGCAAGCCACTGGGGCTCGGCATAGGCGTCGGGATTCAGCAGGACCAGCCAGCGGCCCCTGGCCCGGCGGGCCGCGAAGTTGTTGCCGGCCGCGAAACCCAGATTGGCGCCCGCCTCGACGAAATCGACCCATGGATGGGCCTTGGCCGCCGCCTGCGGCGCGCCGTCGGTCGAGGCGTTGTCGATCAGGATCGTCTCGAAGTCGCGGAAGGTCTGAGCCGCCAGCCTGTCCAGGCACGACTCCAGGGTCGGGCCGCTCTGGTAGGAGACGATGATCACGCTTACGAGCGGGCCGGTCTTGTTTTCGTTCGCTGGCTTGTTTTTCGGGTTTTCAGGCGGCATCGGTGGCCGGTTCGTTTCTCAAGGCAAATTACGCGTCATGAAGATCACGCCGCTGGCGATCCCCGAAGTGCTGCTTATCACGCCCGCGCGCCATGGCGATGAGCGGGGCTGGTTTTCCGAGACGTTCCGTCAGTCGGCGCTGGAGGAAGCCAGCTTCAAGGCCGCGTTCGTCCAGGACAACCATGTCCGCTCCACCACGCGCGGCATCCAGCGCGGGCTGCACTACCAGAAGCCGCCGCACGCTCAGGACAAGCTGCTGCGCTGCGTGGTCGGGTCGATCTTCGACGTCGCGGTGGATATCCGCAAAGGTTCGCCGACCTACGGCCAGTGGGTCGGGGCCGAGCTGTCGGCCGAGAACCGTCAGCAGCTGCTGGTGCCCAAGGGCTTCGCTCACGGCTACGTCACCCTGACCGACGCCTGCGAGGTGCTCTACAAGGTCACCGGCTATTATGCCCCGGCCGCCGAAGGCGCGGTGCGCTGGAGCGACCCGGCCATCGGCATCGATTGGCCGGTCCCCGTTACGGAGATCACCGCCAACGACCGCGACAACGCCGCGCCGCTGCTGAGCGAGATCGACTCGCCGTTCATTTATTAATTTCATAACCCGACCTCCCCGGCGAATGCCGGGGCCCAGATTCACCCGGAGAGTTTGGGGTTCTCGCGCCACAGGCCTCGACCAAGCGCACCAAGTCTGGTGGGTTCGATCTGGGCCCCGGCATTCGCCGGGGAAATCGGAGTGTGGAATGACCGCGTTCACCGACTTCTTCTGGACCTCGCACGAAGGCCTGCCGCTGCACGCCCGTGACTACGCCCCAATGGGCGTTTCTGGCGGCGAGACCCAGAAGCTGCCGGTGATCTGCATCCACGGCCTGACCCGCAACGCCCGCGACTTCGAGGACCTGGCCCCGAGGATCGCCGCCACGGGCCGCCGGGTTCTGGCGGTCGACGTGCGCGGCCGGGGCCTGTCGGCTCACGATCCCAATCCGATGAACTATCACCCGGGAACCTATGCCTCCGACATCGTCTCGCTGCTCCAGGCGGCCGGGATCGAGAAGGCGGTGTTCGTCGGCACCAGCATGGGCGGGCTGATCACCATGGTGCTGACCTCGCTAAAGCCCGAGGCCATCGCCGCCGCCGTGTTGAACGATGTCGGCCCCGAGCTGTCGCCTGTCGGCCTGGCCCGCATCGCCAGCTACACCGGCATGGCCGGCCGGTTCGAGACCTGGGACGACGCCGTCGCCTACGCCAAGGCGATCAACGAGGCCGCCTTCCCCGCCTACGCCGCCGAAGACTGGGACGTCTTCGCTCGCCGCCTGTTCGATGAAAAGGACGGCGGCTACGTCCTGGCCTACGATCCGGACATCTCGGCCCCGATCAAGGCCGCCGCCGAAGCGGCCGCGAAGTCGCAAGCCGAAGGCGACCAAAAGGGAGGGCAGGCCCTGACGCCGCCGGACATGTATCCGCTGTTCCGCGCCCTGGCGAAGGACCGCCCCCTGCTGCTGGTGCGCGGCGGAATCTCGGACCTGATCGACCCCGCCATCGCCGAGCGCATGCGCGCCGCCGCGCCCCACATGGCCTATGCCGAGGTCCCCGGCGTGGGCCACGCCCCGATGCTGACCGAGCCGGAAGCCTGGGCGGCGATAGAAAACCTGCTGCGCGAAGCGCCCTAAGGGGCGCGGCCAAGGGGTGTTTTGGCGGCTCGACCGTGTTAGACGCCCGCCACGGCTCGTTCCTCGCCGCGACAGAGTGCTGACCCGATGACCCTCGACCTTGCCTCCATCCAAGCCGCCGCCGGCCGCCTGAAGGGTCAGATCGAGCGCACCCCGTGCCGCCACTCCAAGACGCTGTCGAAGATCACCGGCGCCGAGGTGTGGGTGAAATTCGAGAACCTGCAGTTCACCGCAGCCTACAAGGAGCGCGGCGCGCTGAACAAGCTGATGCTGCTGTCGGACGCCGAGAAGGCCAAGGGCGTCATCGCCGCCAGCGCCGGCAACCACGCCCAGGGCCTTGCCTATCACGGCGCCCGCCTCGGGGTGCCCGTCACCATCGTCATGCCGCGCACCACGCCGTTCGTGAAGGTGCAGCACACCCGCGACTTCGGCGCGACCGTGATCATCGAGGGCGAGACCTATGACGACGCCAACGCCCACGCCCGCAAGCTGCGCGACGAGCAGGGCCTGACCTTCGTCCACCCGTTCGACGACTACGACATCATGGCCGGCCAGGGCACGATCGCCCTGGAGATGCTGGAGGATGCGCCGGATCTGGAAGTGCTGCCGGTGCCGATCGGCGGCGGCGGCCTGATCAGCGGCGTGGCCACGGCGGCCAAGGCGTTGAAGCCCGACATCCACATCATCGGCTGCGAGCCAGCCATGTACCCGTCCTTCACCGCCAAGATGCGCGGCATCACCGCCCATTGCGGCGGCCAGACCATCGCCGAAGGCGTAGCGGTCAAGACGGTCGGCGACCTGACCTATGGCGTCGCCCGCCCGCTGATCGACGACGTGCTGCTGCTGGAGGAGCCGTATATCGAGCAGGCCGTGGCGCTCTACTGCAATGTCGAGAAGACCATCGCCGAGGGCGCGGGCGCGGCGTCGCTCGCGGCCCTGCTGGCCTATCCGGAACGCTTCCGGGGCAAGAAGTGCGGCCTGATCCTGTGTGGCGGCAATATCGACACCCGCCTGCTGGCCTCGGTCCTGACCCGCGAGCTGGTCCGCGCCCAGCGCCTGATCAGCCTGCGGATCATCGGCGACGATCGCCCGGGCCTGCTGTCGACCGTGGCCAGCGTGATCGGCGCGATGGGCGCCAACATCATCGAGGTCAACCACAACCGCCTGGCCCTGGACGTGCCGGCCAAGGGCGCGGAGTTCGACATCACCATCGAGACCCGCGACGCCCAGCACACCCAGGACGTCATGAACGCCCTGCGCGAGAGCGGCTACCCGCCGCGGGTCGTCTGAGGCGGCCTATTCCTTCGGCTTGCCCGGGCCCAGCCGGTTCACGTCCAGCAGTTCGATCTTGAAGATCATCACGCTGTTGGCCGGGATCGGGCCCTTGTCCTGCGCGCCATAGCCCAGGGCCGGCGGCACGTAGAGGATCCATTCGTCGCCGGCCTTCATGCGCTGCAGGGCGATGACCCAGGCCGGGACCAGGCCGTCCAGCGGGAACACCGCCGGCACGCCGCGCTCGTAGCTGGAGTCGAACACCGTGCCGTCCAGCAGCTTGCCCTCGTAGTGGACCTTGACCTCGTCGGCCTGGGTCGGGTGCAGACCGCCCTGCGGCCCCTCGCGCACCACCTTGTACTGCAGGCCCTGCGGCAGGGTGACGACGCCGGGCTCCTTGGCGTTCTTGGCCATGAATTCGTCGGCGATGGAAAGGTTTTCCTGCGCCTTCTTGCTGGGCCCGCAGGCGGCCAGGGCCAGGCCGGCGGCGGCGAGGGTGATGAGAAGAGCGCGGCGATGCATGGCAGACCTCAAACGTTCAGGCCGTCCAGCTAGCACGGACCGCCCGCGATTCCATCTCCGTGCAAGCATTGACCCGCGCGGACGGCGATTTCACGGAACAGTGGTGGCTTTCGCTGGCCGGCCCTCTTAGAAACAGCCTCCCGAACACCAGACGAGCCGCTCATGAAACCCGTTCGTAAAGCCGTCCTTCCCGTCGCCGGCTTTGGCACCCGCGTGCTGCCCGGCACGAAGACCACCCCGAAGGAACTGCTGAACGTCGTCGACCGGCCGATCCTGTCCTACATCATCGCCGAAGGCCGCGCGGCCGGCATCGAGCACTTCGTCTTCGTCACCGGCCGCAACAAGGGCGCGATCGAGGACTATTTCGACCACCAGGTCGAGCTGGAAGCCGCCCTGGCCGCCAAGGGCAAGACCGCCCTGCTCGACGAACTGCTGGCCGAGCTGCCCAAGCCAGGCGAGATGAGCTTCGTGCGCCAGATGGCCCCGCTGGGCCTGGGCCACGCGGTGTGGTGCGCCCGCGACATCATCGGCGACGAGCCCTTCGCGGTCATGCTGCCCGACATGGTCATGCACGCCCAGAAGTCGGCCCTGGCCCAGGCCATCGAGGCCTATGACCAGGTCGGCGGCAACATCGTCGTGGTCGAGCCCTGCCCCGAGGGCCAGGCCCACCAGTACGGCATCGTCGCGCTGGACGGCCAGGACGGTCGCCTGAACCGCATGACCGGCATGGTCGAGAAGCCGCCGAAGGGCACGGAGCCTTCGAACCTGTTCATCAGCGGTCGCTACATTCTCCAGCCCGAGATCTTCGACCTGCTGGCCAGCCAGGAGAAGGGCGCCGGCAACGAGATCCAGCTGACCGACTCGATGCTGAAGCTGCTGACCACCCAGGACTTCCACGCCCTGGAATACGAAGGCGTCACCTACGACTGCGGCGACAAGATCGGCCTGCTGCGGGCCAATGTCGCCCTGGCCCTGGCCAATCCGGAACTGGGCGCCGCCGCCCGCGTCGCCATCGAGGATCTGCTGAAGGCCTAGGCCCACTCGGCCAATACCTCGGGATCGTCCTCGGCGCGCTTCAGCGCCGAGGCGTCTCCGAGCAGTCGCCGCGCGGCCCAGACGGCCGCGCCGCGCACCACGGACGCGGGGTCGGCCAGCAGCGGCTCGACCACCGCCATCAGGCCCACATCGCCGCTGTTGCCGATCGCGTAGAGCACGTTGCGCACGAAGCGGTCGCGACCGATCCGCTTGATCGGGTTCTTCGAGAACAACGCCCGGAACGTGGCGTCATCCAGGACAGCCAGCTCCGCCAGGGTCGGTTGCCGCAGTTCCTCACGCGCCTGCAGCTTGGCCTCGCTCGACAGCGACGCGAACTTGTTCCACGGGCACACCGCCAGGCAATCATCGCAACCATAGATCCGGTTTCCCATCGCCGGCCGAAACTCCGCCGGGATCGGACCGGCGAGCTCAATGGTCAGGTACGAGATGCATCGCCGCGCATCCAGCTGGCGTGGGGCCGGAAAGGCTTTCGTCGGGCAGATGTCGAGGCAGGCGCTGCACCGGCCGCAGTGATCGACCTCAGCCGCGTCCGGCGGGAGGTCCAGCGTGGTCAGCACGCTGCCCAGGAACAGCCACGAGCCGAACTGGCGCGAGACGAGATTGGTGTGCTTGCCCTGCCAGCCCAGGCCCGCCCTCTGCGCCAGAGGCTTCTCCATCAAGGGGGCGGTGTCGACGAAGACCTTCACGTCGTTCCCGAACCGACGATGCATCCAGCCGGCCAGCAGCTTCAGCCGCTTCTTGATCACATCGTGATAGTCATCGCCCTGGGCGTAGACCGAGATGGCGGCATGGTCGGCGCGCTCCAGCTGCTCCAGCGGATCGAGGTCAGGGCCGTAGTTGACGCCCAGCACCACCGCCGACCTGGCCTCGGTCCACATGGCCGTGGGGTGCGAGCGCCGTTCCAGCGTCTCTTCCATCCAGCCCATGTCGCCGTGACGCTCGGCCTGGACGAAGGCCTTCAGCCATTCGCCATTGGGCCAGGCGGCGGCCGCGTCGGCGAAGCCGCAGGTCGAGAAGCCGAGAGTCAGAGCCTCGGCGCGGATCTCGTCCTTGATCGCTCGCGGCGAGAACTCAGAAGTCGAGGTCGTCATAATGCGCGGCCGGCGCGAGGCCGGGCCAGCGGTCGGCCAGGATCGGACGGAAGGCCGGCCTCGACTTCAGCTTCATGTACCAGGTCTTCGCCGTCGAGAAGTCCTTCCACGGCACGTCGCCAAAATAGTCGATGACGGAAAGGTGGGCGGCGGCGGCGAAGTCGGCCAGACTCATACGGCGACCGGCCAGCCAGTCGCGGGTCTGCAGGAGGCCGTCGATATAGCCCAGGTGCATGCGCAGCGCCTCGCGACCCTGGCGCAGGGCGGCAAGGTCAGGCGCGCCCATGCGAAGGAGGCGCTTCTCCATCTTCTCGTGCAGGAGGAAGCCGTTGACCTCGTTGTCGAACTTGCGGTCGAACCACTGCAGCAGGCGCCGCGCCTCGGCGCGCTCGGCCGGATCGCGGCCCAGCAACGGCGGCTCGGTCTCGGTCTCCTCGATGTGCTCGAGGATCGCGCGGGTCTCGCAGACGACGAGGTTGCGCTGGTGGCGGGTCTCGACCAGCACCGGCGGCATGCCCGACGGGTTCAGCGAGGTGAACTCCGGCGGCATTTCCCAGTAGCGAACCTGGATCTCGAGGAACGGCAGCCGCTTCTCGCCCAGCGCCAGACGCACCTGTCGCGAGGCGGGGTCGAGAGGGAAATGGTGTAGGGTGCGTTCGACGCTCATGCCCAGGTGCGCTCAGGCTGCATCGAAAGAGCGATGCGCCGCTTTGCTTAACAAGAGATTGCCGAACGGGGTTTACCCAAGAAAAGCAGGCCTTTGTGCGGCTCTTTCTCAGATTTAGCTGTTCATCCGAGCAATGAGATTGGTCGTGCTCTGGCCTTGCTTGAGCTCGGCCAGAATAACCTTGCCGCCGTAGCCGAGCACGACATCGGACCCGACCACCGTCTCGACCGTGTAGTCCGCGCCCTTGACCAGTACGTCGGGGCGGAAGGCCTCGATCAGCGCCAGCGGCGTCTCCTCGCCGAACAGCACCACCAGGTCCACCGACGACAGCGAGGCCAGCACCGTGGCGCGCCCCTGCTCCTTTTGCACCGGCCGGCTCGGCCCCTTCAGCTTGGAGACCGAGGCGTCGGTGTTGAGGCCGACGATCAGCCGGTCGCAGGCGGCCTTGGCCTGGCTGAGCAGCGAGACATGGCCGGGGTGGAGCAGATCGAAGCAGCCGTTGGTGAACCCGACCTTCAGGCCGCGCGCGCGCCAGCCCTCGACGATCCGTCGGGCCTGGTCGCGGTCGGCGATCTTGATCTCACCGGGCTCGCCCCCAGCGGAACCGGCGATGGCCATCAGCTCCGCGGCGGTGACGACGTCGGTGCCCAGCTTGGCGACGACCAGGCCACCGGCCAGGTTAGCCAGGTGCGCGGCGTCGGCCAGGCTCGCGCCTGCCGCCACGGCCAGGGCCAGAGTCGCGGCCACGGTATCGCCGGCGCCGGAGACGTCGAACACCTCGACCGCCGTGGCCGGCAGATGAACGTGCGGCTGGCCGCGCACCGACAGGGTCATGCCGGCCCCGCCACGCGTGATCAGGGCCGCCTCCAGGGCCGGCGCCATGGCCAGGATCGCCGCGCCGGCGTCTTCCGAAGCCTCGTCCGAATTGTCGACGATGCCGGTGGCCTCGGCGGCCTCCTTGCGGTTGGGCTTGATCAGAGTGGCGCCGTCGTAGCGGGCGAAGTCGCGGCTCTTGGGATCGACGATCACCGGCTTGCCGGCCGCGCGGGCGGCGGCGATCGCCCCACGCACCACCTCGGCGGTCAACACGCCCTTGGCGTAGTCGGACAGCACCACCACGTCGGCGGCGGACAGACGGGCCTTGAAGGCGGAGAGCAGCGCCGCGCCGTCACCCGGACCACGATCCTCGCGGTCGACGCGCAGCATCTGATGCGAGCCGGAGATGTAGCGGACCTTCTCGGTCGTGCGCCGTTTGGCGTCGATGACCAGTTCGGCCTCCAGGCCCGGTTCGGCGTCGATCATGCCGCGCAGGGCCGCGCCGGCGTCGTCCTCGCCCACCAGACCGATCAGCACCGCCTTGGCGCCGAGGGCCGCGACGTTGCGGGCGACATTGCCCGCGCCGCCCAGCATGGCGGTTTCCTTCTCGACCGCGATCACCGGCACCGGCGCCTCGGGCGAGATGCGGTCAACCGCGCCGTAGATGAAGCGGTCCAGCATCACGTCGCCGAGGACCAGCACGGTCTTGTCGGCGAAAGCGCGGGGGAGGTGAGAGAGGGCGTCGTCCATACGGTTCCGTACTCTCACCGGCTCGGAGAACTCAACCCTCGACCGTTTCGGCGAAGACGCCGCCGTGCTTCTCGGCCAGCCCCCTGGGGTCGGGGTGAATGATGATATCGGCCGACGGGAACGCCTCCAGAAGCCGGTTCTCGGCGGCCACGATGGTGGTGTGCGCCTCGGCCAGCGAGATGTCGGCGGCCAGGTCGGCGTGCATCTGAATATGGACGTAAGGACCAGAGGCGCGGGTGCGCAGTTGGTGAACGCCCAGAACGCGCGGATCGGTGGTGGCCAGGAGCACGATCCGCTCACGTTCGGTCTCGGGCAGTTCCTGGTCCATCAACTGGGCCGAAGCTTCGCGGAAGACGCCGATCGCGCCCCAGATCAACCACAGCGCCACCAGCAAGCCGGCGGCGGAATCGATCCAGGCCAGGCCTAGCCATGTCGCCGCGCCGACGCCGACCAAGGCGACGGCGTTCGAGGCGAGATCGGCGGCGTAGTGGGCCCGGTCTCCGGAGATGGCGATCGAGCCGCTGGCCTTCACCACCCGGGTCTGGGCCGTGATCAGGGCCAGGGTCAGGCCGATCGAGACGATCATCACCACCACGCCGGCCAGGCCGTGCTGGACGGGACGCGGATGCAGCAGGGCGCCGATCGCCTCCCGTCCGATCAGGGCGCCGGACGCGAAGACCAGGCCGCCCTGCATCAGGCTGGAAAAGGCTTCCGCCTTGCCGTGGCCGAAGCGGTGCTCGGCGTCCGGCGGCTCGGCCGCGTAGCGCACCGCATAGACCGTGATCAGCGACGCGACCAGATCGAGGGCCGAATCCGACAGCGAGGCCAGGATCGCCACCGAGTCGCTCATCCGCCAGGCGATCGCCTTGACCACGATCAGGATCGCCGCGACCGCGACCGACAGGAGGGCCACCCGACGAGTGGCGGCGCGCGTTTCGGGCGAAGTGGCGGAGAGGGTCATGGCCACAGCTTAGCAAGGCGGTCTCGCCCGCCCCAGCGCGAACGACTCGCGAGCGTGCAACGCTAAGCGGCGGCGCGCACCTCGGGTCCCACATAGATCGACTGCGGCCGGATCAGCCGTCCGCCCGCCAGTTGTTCCCGAGCGTGAGCCAGCCAGCCGGAGACACGACCCATGGCGAAGACGCAGGTGAAGCTGGACGGCGGCAGGCCAAGGGCCTCAAGCAGCAGCGCCGTATAGAACTCGACATTGGTGTCTAGCGGCCGGTCGGGCTTGTGCTCGCGCAGGATTTCCAGGGCGGCCTGCTCAACAGCCTCGGCGAAGGCCAGGCGACCGGGCAGGCCGCCGGACGCCGCCCCCAGCTTGCGCACGGCCGTCTTCAGGGCGTCGGCGCGAGGGTCCCGGACGCGATAGATGCGATGGCCGAAGCCCATCAGCCGATCGCCGCGCGCCAGGGCCTTCTCCAACCAAGGACGAGCGTTCTCAGGCGTTCCGATCTCGTCCAGCATCTCGATCACCGGTCCCGGCGCGCCGCCGTGCAGCGGGCCCTTCAGGGCCGACAGCCCGGCCAGCACGGCCGAGGTCAGGCCGGCGCGGGTCGAGGCCACCACGCGGGCGGCGAAGGTCGAAGCGTTGAGGCCGTGGTCGCAGACCGTGACCAGATAGGCGTCCAGAGCGGCCGCCTCGGCGTCGGTGGCGGGCGTCCCGCGCGTCATGCGCAGGATATCGGCGGCGTGCGACAGGGCCGGATCGGGCGCGACCGGACTTTCGCCTTTCGCGACGCGCAGCACGGCGGGGGTGAAGACGGCCGGGGCGGCGATCAGCAGCAGGGCTGTCGGCAGGTCGTCGCCGTCGGGCAGGCGGGCCAGCAGGGCGCGCATGGCCTCGACCGGATCGCGGCGGGCCAGGCCCTCGTCCAGGGCGGCGACCTCGTCGAAAGCCCGGACCCGGGCCTCGCCCAGGGCCGGCGCCAGATCACTGGGCGCATCCTCGAAAAAGCCGTCGAACAGCAGATGGGCGGCCTCCTCATAGCGGGTGCGGCCCGACAAATCCTCGACGGCATAGCCCCGGATCACCAGGCGGCCCTTGGCCCCGTCGACATCGGACAGAACGGTGCGGGCAGCGATGACGCCCTCAAGACCATCAGACATGTGCGGTCTCCTCTCTTTCGGCCTGAAAAGACGGCGACGACGGTTGATCGTCAATCTTGATCAATATAATCAATCTATATGGCGGATTGGCTCGACGCGGATCAGGTTCTGGAGCGGCTGGGGATCCGGCCTCAGACCCTTTATGCCTATGTCAGCCGGGGCCGGATCGAGGCCGCCGCCCATCCGCGCGACCCTCGCCGCAGCCTCTATCGCGCCTCGGACGTCGCCGCCCTGGCCCAGAAGAAGGCCCGCGGCCGCCGCGCCGCCGACGTCGCGGCCGAGGCCATCGCTTGGGGCGAGCCGGTGCTGCCCTCGGCGATCACCACCGTGGCCGGCAGCCGGCTCTGGTATCGCGGCCGCGACGCCGTTCACCTGGCCGAGCAAGGCCAGACGCTGGAGAACGTCGGCCGGCTGCTGCGTGGGGGCCATGGCGCGGCCCTGAAGGCCTCTCGCCGCCCGGAACCGCTCGACGCCGACAGCGCCCGCGCTCGAATGTTCCTGACCCTGGCCGCCCGCGCCGGCCGAGAACCGCCCGCCCGGGGCCGCGCGCCCCTGGCCCTGGCCATGGAAGCCGCCGACCTGCTGGAGGCCGTGGTCGACGCCGCCACCGGCCAGACCGGGGAAGGCCCGGCGCACGCTCGCTTCGCCGCCGCCTGGGGGCTGGACGCCACCGGCGCCGATCTCGTCCGCCGAGCCCTGGTGCTGCTGGCCGATCACGAACTGAACGCCTCGACCTTCGCCGCGCGGGTGGCGGCCTCGACCGGGGCGTCGCTGTCGGCGGCCTGTCTGGCGGGACTCTCGGCGCTGTCGGGACCCCTGCACGGCGGCATGGCCGCCCGGGTGGAGGCCTTCGTCGAGGAGGCCGAGCGGCGGAATGGCGAGCATGCCGTGTCCGCCAGGCTCGCGCGCGGCGCCTCGATGCCGGGCTTCGACCATCCGCTCTATCCCGACGGCGATCCACGCGCGGCGGCGCTGCTGGCCGCCTTCGAGCCCCCGCCCCTGCTGGCCGACCTGCGCAAGGCGACCGAGACCGCGACCGGTCTCGCGCCGAATATCGACTTCGCGCTTGTGACCCTGGCCCGGACACTCAGGCTCCCGCCGGACGCGCCGTTCATCCTGTTCGCGACCGCCCGGAGCGCCGGCTGGGCGGCGCATGCGATCGAGCAGTTGCAGACAGGACGACTGATCAGGCCAAGGGCGCGCTATGTCGGCGCGGCGCCGGAGGGCTATTCACCCTCTTCCTCGTCGTAGCCGACCAGCCGCAGGGCCCGGGCCGGCAGGCCTTCCAGTTCGCACCAGCGCTCCAGCGCTTCCTCGCGGCCGTGGGTGATCCAGACCTCGCCGGGACGCAATTCACTCAAGGTCGCCGTCAACTCGTCCCAGTCGGCATGGTCGGAGAGGATCAGCGGCAGCTCGACGCCTCGCTGCCTTGCGCGCGCCCGCACCCGCATCCAGCCCGAGGCGAAGCAGTCGACCGGGTCCGGAAACCGTCGCGACCAGCGGTCGGCCACCGCGCTGGGCGGCGCGACGATGATCTGGCCGGCGAAGGCGTCCTTCGACCCCGAAGCGGTGGCGGGGGCCAGCGGACCAAGCTCCACGCCATGCGCCTCATAGAGGACGTTCAGCCGCTCCAGCGCCCCATGGACGAAGATCGGCCTGTCCCAGCCCCCCTCGCGCAGCAACCGGATCACCCGCTGCGCCTTGCCCAGGGCGTAGGCCCCGACGATGTGGCAGCGCTCGGGGAACTGCTCGACCGAGGCCAGCAGGCTCCGGATCTCACCGGCGTCGTCGGGATGGCGGAACACCGGCAGGCCGAAGGTCGCCTCGGTGATGAACACGTCGCAGGGGACGGGCTCGAAGCGGGCGCAGGTCGGGTCGCGGCGGCGCTTGTAGTCGCCGGAGACCACCATGGTCAGGCCCTTCCAGCGCACCACCGCCTGGGCCGAGCCCAGCACATGGCCGGCCGGGACCAGGGTCACCTCGACGCCGTTGTGGGTGAAGCTGTCGCCATAGCGCAGGGCCTGTCGCTGACCCGTGAAATCCTCGCCATAGCGCGTGGCCATGATCGCCAGCGTCTCGGGCGTGGCGGCCACCGTCCCGTGACCGGCGCGGGCGTGGTCGGCGTGGCCATGGGTGATCACGGCCCGGTCCACGGGGCGGACGGGGTCTATGTAAAAGTCTCCCGGCGGACAGTAGAGGCCGTCCGGCCGGGGACAGAGAAGGTCTTCGGGCTTGATCACGTCTGGATATGACAACGCCTATGGCGCCGGAACGTGGCAGCTGAAAGTGTCAGCGGTTTCAGCGCCTGCCACGTTCCTTCTTTTAAGAGCGCGAGCCTGTTTATCCGCTTCGGATGATTCCATCCGAAGCGGACAGGCTCTAAGCCTATCCGCATGAGCGATCACGAGCAGACAAAACTCATCGCCACGGCGATGAACGAGGGCAGCCCACAGGCCAAGGCGCTGGGCTTCACCACCCTGGAGATCGGCGACGCGGTCGCCATCCTAAAGGTCCCCTACCGACCCGAGATCGTCGGCGATCCCGAGACAGGGGTCATCGCCGGCGGGGTGGTCACCACCCTGCTGGACCACGCCAGCGGCCAGGCCGTGCACGCGGCCATGGAGACCTTCACCTCGATCGCCACGCTGGACCTGCGCATCGACTACATGCGTGCGGCGGAGCCTGGCCTGGACGTCATGGCCCGAGCCCACTGCTACAAGCTGACCCGCTCGGTGGCCTTCGTCCGCGCCGTGGCCTATGACCGCGATCCCGAAGATCCGGTCGCCACTGGCCAGGCGACCTTCATGCTCGACAGCAGCGCCGGCAAGAAGCCGGGCGCCAACCTCAAGCCGCCGCGCGAGCCGCGGGCCAAGACCGGGAGCGCCGGCCAATGAGCGATATAGACACGCGTCTGGTCTCGATGCTGGACTCCATCCCCTACGCCCGCTTCCTGGGGATCAAGGCCGAGCTGGCCGGCGACGAGATGACCGCCGTCCTGCCGTTCGCCCAGCACATCGTCGGCAACCCGATGCTGCCCGCCATCCACGGCGGCGTGCTGGGGGCCTTCATGGAGATGACGGCCCTGGCTCAGCTCTCCGTGGCCGCGCCGATGAAGCGCCAGCCGCGCACGATCGATGTCTCGATCGAATATCTGCGCTCGGGCCGGCCGCTGACCACTTATGCCCGCGCCAGCATCAAGAAGCTGGGCCGCCGCATCGCCAACGTCCATGTCGAGGCCTGGCAGGAGACCCGGTCGGCCCCGATCGCGACGATGCGGGGACTCTTCCTCGTCGCGCCCAGCGATGATTAATCGTCAGGGACCGGAACGATGGTCTCAAAGGATAATGTTTCCCAGGAAACTAAATTCCACGACCACATTAATCCTCTGTAATGCCGTTTAGGTGCGACAAAGTTTCTTAAATCGGCGTCATGAAGCATGAGTAACGTGCATTAACGAGGGTCCGCGCCTATATCCCTGATCACCGGACGCCAACGGGCGCCGGACAACAGAAAAACAGGGATCAAGACCATGACCATGAAGACCAACGCCGTCGCCGGTTTCGCCTCGCTCGTTCTCGCGGTTCTGCCGCTCGTCATCATCGCCGGTTCGCTCGTCACGAGCTTCTAAGTGATCGCCGCGTAACCTCCGTCGGGCCGCCCGCAAGGGCCGCCTCGACGGAGATGGCGACAGAACGAACGACTAAGCTACCGAAGAATAAAGAGATTTCGCCGTCCGATGCAGGATGGCGTGGCGGCCCGCCAGACGATCGATATCCGCGTCATAGCCGCCGCCGATGACCCCGACCACGGGGATCTCCAGAGAAAGACAAGCGCCCAGGACATAGGCCTCCCGTCGCCCAAGACCCTCGTCGGTCAGCGACAGGCGGCCCAGCCTGTCGTCCGCGTGCGGATCGACGCCCGCATTGAAGAAGACGATGTCCGGCCGGACGCCGCGCAGCAGCGCCGGCAGGATCTCCCCCAGCTTTTCCAGATAGGCCGCGTCGCCCGTCCCGTCGGCCAGCTCGATGTCGAGATCGCTGGTGGCCTTGCGATGCGGGAAGTTCTTCTCGGCGTGCATCGACAGCGTGAAGACACTGGGATCCCCCTCGAAGATCCGCGCCGTGCCGTCGCCCTGGTGAACATCGAGATCCACGACCAGGGCCTTGCCGATCGCGCCTTCGGCCAGAAGCCGCCGAGCCGCCACCGCCACGTCGTTGAACACGCAGAACCCCGCGCCGCTCTCGGCCGAGGCGTGATGGCTGCCGCCCGCCGTGTTGCAGGCTATCCCCCGCTCCAGCGCCAGACGCGCCGCCAGAAGCGTGCCGCCGCTCGCCGCCCTCGCCCGCGTGGCGACGCTGTCGGTGTTGGGCATGCCGATCCGCCGGACCACGTCCGGCGGCAGGGACAGCTCGATCACGCCCCGGACATAGTCTTCGGCGTGGGCCAGCAGCAGGGTCTCGACATCGACCAACTCCGGCTTCGCGAAGCCTTCCAGGCCCGGAACGCCCTCCGCCTCCAGCACGGTGGCCAGGCGCGAGAACTTGTCCATCGGGAAGCGATGCCCGACCGGCATCTCGGCGCGAAAGGCGGGGTGATGGATGACAGGCGGGGCGGGACGCATCACCTCACGATGGTGACCGCGACGGCCTGACGCAAGGTGACGTCTTGCAGCGCGGCAAAACGCGGCTTATCGCACTGCGCCATGCAGACGACCGAGAACCTCGCCGATATCCTCGACCTCGAACCGATCGAGGTGAACCTGTTCCGCGGCGTCAGCCCGAACGACGGCTTCCCGCGCATCTTCGGCGGCCTGGTGATCGCCCAGGCCCTGCTGGCCGCCTACAAGACCGTGCCGGACCGGGTCTGTCACTCGCTGCACGCCTATTTCATCCGCCCCGGCGATGTGAACGCCCCGGTGCTCTACGAAGTCGAGCGGGCCCGCGACGGCGGCACCTTCACCACGCGCCGCGTCGCCGCCATCCAGCACGGCGAGCAGATCTTCAACCTGGCGGCCTCGTTCCAGACGCCGGAGGACGGCTTCGAGCACCAGTCGGACATGCCCGACGCGCCCGCTCCCGAGAGCCTGCCCACCGAGGTCGAGTTCCTCAAGAGCCTGGGCGACCAGATCCATCCGAAGATGCTGGCCATGGTCGGCAAGCCGCGTCCCGTCGACATCCGCTGGGTCGACCAGCAGAACCCGGTCGCGCCGGTGAAGAAGTCCGGCACCAAGAACGTCTGGATGCGGGCCAAGGCCCCGCTGGGCGACGACGTGAAGATGCAGCAGGCCGCCCTGGCCTACGCCTCGGACATGGCGTTCATGGAAAGCGCCCTTCGCCCGCACGGCCTGATCTGGACGACGCCGGGCCTGCAGGCCGCCAGCCTGGACCACGCCATGTGGTTCCACCGTCCGTTCGACTTCAACGGCTGGACCCTGTTCGCGCAAGACAGCCCCAACGCTTCGCAGGGGCGCGGCCTGGTGCGCGGCCAGATGTTCAGCCAGGACGGTAAACTCCTGGCCTCGGTGGCCCAGGAATGTCTGATGCGGGTGCGGAAGTAGACCCTCAGGCCTGAACCGCCTCGATCCTGACCACGCCGGCGGCGGCGAGCCCGCGCAGCAGCGAGGCCGCCTGCATGCCCACCGTCATCTCGCCGGCCAGCGCCATGCGCAGGGCCTCGGCGGCCGGGACCCAGAGGGTTTCGAGCCGTTCATGGGGATCATCCTTCGGCTCGGCGACCTTCGCCACGTCACGCGCCAGGATGATGTGGATGCGGTTGGTGTGCGTGCCGGCGTTGGGCCGGGTCTCGCCCAGCAGGGCCAAGGTTCCCGCGCAGCCGGCTTCCTCGAGCAGTTCGCGGCGGGCGGCCTCGACCGGATCGGTCTCGTCGGCGTCCATGCCCCCGGCCGGAAGCTCGGTGGAAATGTCGCCCAAAGCGTGACGATACTGGCGCACCAGCAGGACGTTGTTGTCGGCGTCCAGGGCCACCAGTTCGACCCAGTCGCGATATTCGAGCACGTAATAGGGCGCCACCACCGCGCCCTCGTCGGTCACGCAATCGTCGGCGCGAAGGTGGATCCAGCGGTCCTTGTGGACGACGCGCGAGGCGGTGACCCGCCATTTTCCGTCCGACATCGCTGCAGGCTCCTTGCGAAAAGTCAGTCGCGGTCGCCCAGCTCTTCGTCTTCGGCCGAGCCTTCCGGCTCGCCGACCAGGGCGGGCGGGTCGGCCAGGATCAGGCCATCGGGGATCTTGACCTCGGGCACGGCGGCCCGCGTGAACGGCAGGTACCAGGTCGGACCGCCCAGGTCGGGGGCGATCTCGAGAATGTCGCCGGCGCCGAAGTTCTGGACGCTCTTCACGCGGCCCAGCAGGACGTCGGTCTGGATATGGCGAACCGAAAGGCCCACTAGGTCGGTCAGGTAGAACTCGTCCTCGTCGGGCTGCGGCAGGGCCGAGCGGGGGACATAGAGACGAAGGCCGCGCAGGGCGTCGGCGGCTTCCTTGGTCTCGATCCCCGAACAGCGACAGACGACGCCGTCCTTGGTCTTGCGGGCCGAGGCGATGGTCAGGGCGGGCGAACCGTCCTGGCGCTTCAGCGCCTTGAACGCCGCGATGCTCATCGGCTCTTCGGTATAGGTCGAGATCCGCACCTCGCCGCGCACGCCGAAGCCGCCGGCCACGCGGCCGACCAGGATCAGCGGATCTTCGGGAGAGACGGTCATCGCGCGGACAGAGTCGCGCCGCCGACCCGGGAAGGATCGGCGGCGCTGGAACCCTTAGCCTTCGGTGGTTTCTTCAGCAGCCGGAGCTTCGGCGGCCGGAGCTTCTTCAGCGGCGGGAGCCTCTTCAGCAGCGACTTCAGCGGCCGGAGCTTCTTCCACGGCCGGAGCGGCGGCGGCTTCAGCGGCAGCGGCGGCGGCGGCTTCAGCCGCGGCGGCCTTCTCGGCTTCGGCGGCGGCCTTGGCGTCGATCTCGGCTTGCTTGCGGTCTTCGTCGCGCTGAGCGCGCTCGGCGCTGCGTTCCGTGGCCTTCTTGCCCGGCGTACCCTTTTGCGGGTTGTTGCCGTGGGCCCAGGTGGTCAGGCCTTGGGCGGCCAGGAAGCGGGCGACGCGGTCGGTCGGCTGGGCGCCCTTCTTGAGCCATTCCTGGATCGACTCGACCTTCAGGGTGACGCGGTTGGCGTCGTCCTTCTTGAGGAGCGGGTTGTAGGTGCCGACCTTCTCGATGAAACGGCCATCGCGCGGCGAGTGGCTGTCGGCGACGACGATCGAGTAGTACGGACGCTTCTTGGCGCCGCCACGGGCGAGACGGATCTTCAGCATTTGAGGTAGTCCTTGGTCTAAAGTTCTATTTCTTGAACGGGTTGAAGCCGGGCAGGCCCAGGCCGGAGAGAGGGTTGGGCTTGGCGTCGCCGCCGCCCCCGAGGCCCGGCAGACCGGGCAGCCCCGAGGGGCCTTGGCCCCCCGCTGCGTTGGGATCGGGCTGGGGCATCCTGCCGCCACCCAAATTCTTGAGACGGGCCATGTCGCCGCCGCCCATCATCTGGGCCATGCGGGCCATGCCCTTGCCGCCGTCCTTGGACATGGCCTTGAACATGTCGGCCATCTGGCGGTGCTGCTTGAGCAGGCGGTTGACCTCGGCGACGTCGACGCCCGAACCGGCCGCGATACGACGCTTGCGCGAGGCGGCCAGGATGTCGGGCTTCTTGCGCTCTTCCTTGGTCATCGAGCTGATGATCGCCTGCTGGCGACGGAAGATGCTGTCGTCGATGCCGCTCTCGGCGATCTGCTTCTTGACCTTCTGGACGCCGGGCAGCAGGCCCATGATGCCTTCCATGCCGCCTAGCTTCTGCATCTGGGAGAGCTGGGCCGACAGATCGTCGAGGTCGAACTTGCCCTTGGCCAGCTTCTTGGCCATGCGCTCGGCTTCGGCATGGTCGAGGTCGGCCGCGGCCTTCTCGACCAGCGCCACGACGTCGCCTTGGCCCAGGATGCGGCCGGCGACGCGGCGGGCGTCGAACACGTCCAGCTGGTCGATCTTCTCGCCGGCGCCGAGGAACTTGATCGGCAGGCCGGTGACGTGGCGCATCGACAGGGCCGCGCCGCCGCGGCCGTCGCCGTCGGCGCGGGTCAGGATCAGGCCTGTCAGCGGCAGGCGCTCGTGGAACGCCTTGGCCGTGCGCACGGCGTCCTGGCCGGTCAGGCTGTCGGCGACCAGGATGGTCTCGGACGGCTGGGCGATGCGGGCGATGTCCGCCGCCTCGCTCATCATCGCCTCGTCCAGCGTGGTGCGGCCGGCGGTGTCGAGAATCAGGACGTCGTAGCCGCCCAGCTTGGCGGCGCTCATCGCGCGCTTGGCGATGTCCTGGGCGCTCTGGCCGGGGACGATCGGCAGGCTCTCGACCTCGACCTGCTTGGCCAGGGTCGCCAGCTGCTCCATGGCGGCCGGGCGACGCGTGTCGAGCGAGGCGACCAGCACCTTCTTGCGCTCGGTCTTGGACAGGCGCAGGGCCAGCTTGCCGGTGGTGGTGGTCTTGCCCGAGCCCTGCAGGCCGGCCATCAGGATCACCGACGGCGGATTCAGCGCCAGGTTCAGGCCGGTCGGCTGCTCGCCGCCCAGCATGTCGACCAGGCCGTCATAGACGATCTTGACCACCTGGTCGGCCGGCTTGACCGAACGAATGACCGCTTCGCCAGCCGCCAGCTCCTTGGCCTTGCTGATGAAGTCCTTGACGACCGGCAGGGCGACGTCGGCCTCGAGCAGGGCGACGCGGACTTCTCGCAGAGCTTCGTCGATGTCCTTCTCGGACAGCACGCCGCGACCGCCAAGACGTTCGAAGACGTCGGAAAGTCGCTCTGTAAGGCCGTCGAACATGTCGAACCCTGGTTAAATCCCCGCGCATGACGGACGTCATGCTCGACCCCTTAAGGCTCCGCCTGCTCGCGAGCAGGCGGTGGCCAAACGCAATCAGCCCCCATGGACGATCACGTCGATGGGGGTCCTCGCCGTCCTCGTCCAGATGGATCCTGCGCTAACAGGCTGGGGTCGTGACGGTGGAGGCGCTGCTGATAAAGCGCCGGAAGCCGGGGCTTATGTCTCAAAAAGCTGAAAGAGTCAAAAGCACCTCTTCAATCCGTCTTCCCGGCGAAGGCCGGGACCCAGATGGAAGAGCGCCGGGGCGGGCGCTATGAACGCCGCGCCGATCCAATCATCCCCGGCGCTTCGAGATCTGGGCCCCGGCTTTCGCCGGGGAAACGGTTGGGTATTGGGGTGGACTTACGCCGTGCCCAGGAAGTCGCGCTTGCCGACCTCGACGCCGTTGTGACGCAGGATCGCGTAGGCGGTGGTGATGTGGAAGAAGAAGTTCGGCATCGCCTGGCCCTGCAGATAATCCAGACCCTTGAAGGTGTAGGTCTCGCCGCGACGAACCAGCTGGACATCACGATCGTGGCCACCTTCGAACGCGGCCGGGTCCAGGCCTTCCACATAGGCGATGGCGCGATCGACGCGGGCGATCAGGTCGGCGAAGCTGGTCTCGACGTCGTCCCAGGCCGGAACTTCCTGCGCGGCCAGACGCGCCGCGCCGCCCTTGGCGAAGTCGGTGGCGATCTGCACCTGACGGATCAGCGGGAACATGTCGGGATAGAGCCGCGCCTTCAGAAGGGCGTCCGGATCCCACCCCTTGGCCTCGACCAGGGCGGCGGCCTTGGTCAGCACGCCCTTCAGACCCTTCAGGCCCTGGATGAACACGGGCACGCTGGCCTGATGGATAGAGATCGCCATGGGAAGCTCCACGAAAGGGGAAGCGCCTAGATAGGCGCGCCCCGTGACGATCGGAAGCGGAACGGTTGGACCAAGCTGAGGGTTTTACAGCCTCGCAATTCCAACCCACGAGGCTCCCCCATGAAAGTCAGCGACGCCATGACCAGCCAGGTCTCGGTCGCCCGTCCCTCCGACACCATCCGCCAGGTCGCCCAGACCATGGCCCAGGTCGAAAGCGGGGTGGTCCCCGTGGTCGACGACGGCAAGGTGGTGGGCGTGGTCACCGACCGCGACATCGTCCTGCGGGTGGTCGCCGAGGGCCGCAGCTTCGACAGCCCCATTTCCGAGGCCATGTCGGACGGCGAAGTGCTGAGCGTGAAGGAAGACGACGTCCTGGCCGACGCCACCGCCAAGATGGCGAACAACCAGGTCCGCCGGCTGGTGGTGCTGAACGACGCCGGCGACCTGACCGGCATCCTCTCGCTGGGCGACGTCGCCAAGGACTACGGCGCCAAGCAGGTCGGCAAGACCTTGGAGGAGATCTCGCAGGAAGGCGGCGAGGCGGCGCACTAGCCGCCCTTGCGTCGTCCCCGTCCTTCGACAAGCTCAGGATGAGGACGAGGGCAGGCGCTCAGCTGTAGAAAACCTCACCCTGAGCCTGTCGAAGGGCGGGGTTTTCGAACAAAGCAAAAGGGCGGCCCCGCGAGGAGCCGCCCTTCGTCATTCAGGATCGCGGTTCGCTTAGACCAGCGAGCTGTCGATGGCCTTGCAGGCTTCCATCAGACCCTTAACCGAGGCGACCGAAGCGGCGAACATCGCCTTCTCGGCGTCGTTGGTTTCGAACTCGACGATCTTTTCGGCGCCGCCGGCGCCGATGACAACCGGCACGCCGACATAGAGGCCGTCCAGGCCGTATTGGCCGGTCAGGTAGGTGGCGCACGGCAGGACGCGCTTCTTGTCCTTCAGGTATGAGGTCGCCATGGCGATGGCGCTCTCGGCCGGGGCGTAGAAGGCCGAGCCGGTCTTCAGCAGGGCGACGATCTCGCCGCCGCCCTTGCGGGTGCGCTCGACGATGGCGTCCAGCTTCTCTTGCGTCAGCCAGCCTTGCTTGACCAGTTCCGGCAGCGGCAGGCCGCCGACCGTCGAGTGACGGACCATCGGCACCATGTCGTCGCCGTGACCGCCCAGGGTCCAGGCGTGGATGTCTTCGACCGAAACGCCGGTGGCTTCGGCCAGGAAGTAGGCGAAGCGAGCCGAGTCGAGGACGCCGGCCATGCCGATGACCTTTTCCTTCGGCAGGCCCGAGAACTGCTGCAGGGCCCAGACCATGGCGTCGAGCGGGTTGGTGATGCAGATGACGAAGGCGTTCGGGGCGTGGGCCTTGATGCCTTCGCCGACGGCCTTCATGACCTTCAGGTTGATGCCCAGCAGGTCGTCGCGGCTCATGCCCGGCTTGCGCGGCACGCCGGCGGTCACGATGCAGACGTCGGCGCCGGCGATGTCCTCGTAGGCGTTGGCGCCCTTCAGGGTCACGTCCTTGCCGAACACGGCCGAGGCTTCGGCGATATCCAGCGCCTTGCCCTGCGGGGTGCCTTCGGCGATGTCGAACAGGATCACGTCGCCCAGCTCTTCGCGAGCGGCGATGTGGGCCAGGGTGCCGCCGATCATGCCGGCGCCGATAAGGGCGATCTTCGCGCGAGCCATGGGGTCTCCATCAAGGCTGTGGACAGTGGAATGTCGGGGCGCGGTCTAGACCCGTCGCGGCTCGGCCTCAAGCCCTCTTTCCGGTTTCGCTGCACTGCGGCAAAGATGGCGGAACAGCGATAAGGAGCACCGGGGATGAGCAAGACCGATCCAGGCCATTTCTTCGAGGACTTCCGGCTCGGCCAGAGACTGGTCCACGCCACGCCCCGAACCGTTACGGCGGGCGATGTCGCGCTGTACACGGCGCTTTACGGCCCACGCTTCTCGCTGTTCTCGTCGGACGAGTTCGCCAAGGCCTGCGGCCTTATGTCCGCCCCCGTCGACCCGCTGATCGCCTTCCACGTGGTGTTCGGCAAGACCGTGCCGGACGTCAGCCTGAACGCCGTCGCCAACCTGGGCTACGCCGAGGGCCGCTTCCTGGCCCCGGTGTTTCCCGGCGACACGCTGAGCGCCGTCTCGGACGTGATCGGGCTGAAGGAAAACTCCAACCGCAAGACCGGCGTCGTCTATGTGCGAACGACCGGGACCAACCAGCGCGGCGAGGCCGTGCTGAGCTATGTCCGCTGGGTGATGGTCCGAAAGCGCGATCCGGGCGCCGAGATCGCCGAGCAGGCGGTCCCGACCCTGTCGGCGGCGGTGGCCCCGGCCGATCTGGCGGTTCCCGAAGGCCTGGACCTCAGCGGTTATGACTGGGCCCTGGCCGGCGCGCCGCACGCCTTCGAGGACTATGCGATCGGCGAGAAGATCGACCATGTCGACGGCATGGCGATCGAGGAGGCCGAGCACCAGATGGCCACCCGTCTGTGGCAGAACACGGCCAAGGTCCATTTCAACCAGTTCGAGCGGGCCAAGGACCCGTCGGGCAAGCGGCTGATCTATGGCGGCGTGGTGATCTCGACCGCCAAGGCGCTGTCGTTCAATGGCTTGCAGAACGCCGGCCTGATCCTGGCGATCAACGGCGGGCGGCACGTGGCGCCGTTCTTCGCCGGCGGCACGGTGTTCGCCTGGAGCGAGGTGCTGGACAAGGCCGATCTGGGCTCGGTCGGCGCCCTGCGCCTGCGGCTCGTGGCGACCAAGGACCGGCTTTGCGACGACTTCCCGGACAAGGAGGGCGAGGCCTACAATCCAGGCGTCATTCTCGACTTCGACTACTGGGCGGCGGTTCCGAAACGTGGCTGAGTTCTCGCTCGACCCAGCTTTCGTCGCCACGTCGCATAAGGTCGCCGACCTGCCGCTATGCGAGGTGCGCCTGCACGACGACGCCCGCTATCCGTGGCTGGTTTTGATCCCGCGCCAGCCCGGCCTGCGGGAGATCGAGGACCTCGAGACGGCTCACCGGATCCAGCTGATGGAGGAGATCGTCCTGGCCGGAACCGCCGTTCGCGCGGTCGGGACGGCGCTGGGCCTGGCGGTCGACAAGCTGAACGTCGGGGCGCTGGGCAATGTCACGGCCCAGCTGCACGTCCACGTCGTGGGTCGTCGAAAGGGCGATCCGGCCTGGCCCGGTCCCGTCTGGGGCCACAGCCCGGCCGCCACCTATACCGCTGAGGGCCTCGCGGCCCCGATCGCGGCGGCCCGGGACGCCTTGAGGCCCTAACGCTTCTTCTTTTTGGCCGAGCCCTTCTTGGCCGCCGTCACCTTGCCCTTGCGAGCGGGGGTCGCCTTGGCTTTGCCGCCCTTGCCCTTCTTGAGGGCCGAGGCCTTGCCGCTCTTCTTGGCCGCGGCGGCGCACTTGGCCTTGGCGGCTTTCAAGGCCTTGCCCTTCTTGCCCCGGGTCGAGCAGGCCGGGGCGGCGGCGGCCGGGGCCGGCGAACGGGCGACCACGCGCGGCGGCCAGACATAGGGCCCGCGCCCCTGCCCTTCGTAGCCGGGCGGAGCCTGCGGAAGAATGTGTTCGGCATTGACCGCCTGGGTCGCGCCGTTCTCGACCAGTTCGCCCGACCATCGCTCGTAGCCGGACGGACGCAGGGTCAGGGTCGTGGATTGGCCGCCCTTGGGGCTGAAGCGGACGACGACGACGTCGCCATCGCGGCGCAGGTCGTCGATCAGCCCCGTCGAGCCGACGGCCCCCGGACGGCGGACATCACGCCAGGCGCCTTCCAGCTCGCCATACCCGCCGGCCTTGTCGACGATCTGCAGGGCGTAGAGCTGGCCGCCGTCGTTGCCGACGATCCGCCAGCCGCCGTCCAGCGGGCCTTGCAGGTTCTGGGCGGCCGCGATCGAGCCCTTGACCCGAAGTTCGTAGACCTGGGCCTTGGTCAGCTCGCCGCCGGTCGGCGCCTCGGGCTCCGGCGGCGGGATCGGCAGGATGGCGGCCCGGTGCTTGGCGGCGGGCTTGTTGGCGGCGGTCTCGGCGGTCTCTTCGTCGACCGCCTGGCCGCTCTGCGAGATCAGGTCGGCCATCGGATCGAGAGCCTGCGGGATCTGCGACGAGTCCAGGACGGGCGCCTGCTGGGGGGCAGGCGCGGCCGGCGCCCCGACTGGAGGCGCCGGAGCGGTCGGCGGCGCGGCCTGGGTCCCGAAGGCCGGCACATAGCCCGCGGGCGGGACCGTCGCCGGGGTCTGTTGCGCCAGCGCGGGGCTGGCCAGCAAGACGACGGAAAAAACGATAGCCCGAGCCCGCATACGAAACCTTCTAGCGCCCCATTTCGGCGTCTGCCCCGCGTCCCGCGATGGCCTGCGCCACCGCGACAAGACGCTGCGCCTGCGTCAGATGCAAGCGCTCGACCATCTTGCCGTCGACCCGCAAGGCTCCTTTGCCAGCATTTTCGGGCGCGTTGAAGGCGGCGATCACCGCCTGGCTCCAGGCGATGTCGTCCGGCGAGGGCGAGAACACCCGGTTGCAGATTTCCAGGTGCTTGGGATGGATCAAGGTCTTGCCGTCGAAGCCGAAGTCGACGCCCTGGACGCAGACCGCCTCCAGGGCCTCCAGGTCCTCGATGTCGTTGTGCACCCCATCCAGGATGTTCAGGCCGTGGGCCCGCGCCGCCGCCACCGACAGGGTCAGCAGCGGCAGGAACGGCGCGCGGTCCGGCGTCTGGCGAGCCCGCATCTCCTTGGCGAAGTCATTGACGCCCATGACCCAGGTCGACAGCCGCGTGCCGTGGACCGCGCCGGCTATATCCCACAGGTGAAAGGCGGCCTTGGCGGTCTCGATCATCGTCCACAGCCGGGTCGCGGGCGGGGCGGCGTTCAGGTGCTGGTCGTACAGCCGGACCTCCGCGGCGTCGCTGACCTTCGGAACCAGCACCGCGTCCGGCCCGGCCTCGGCGGCGGCCCGCAGGTCCTCGGCGCCCCAGGGGGTGTCGATTCCATTGACCCGGATCACCACCTCGCGCGCCCCGAAGCCGCCGGCCTTGACCGCCGCCACCGCCGCCTCGCGCGCCGCCGGCTTCATCTCCGGCGCGACGGCGTCTTCCAGGTCGAGGATGATCACGTCGGCGTCCAGGGTGCGGGCCTTCTCGACGGCCTTGGCGTTGGAAGCCGGCATATAGAGGGCGCTGCGGCGCGGGCGGATGGCGGTGTCGGTCACGGAAAATCCCCTGCTCTCTTGTCCTTGGTGCGACCCTAGCATCGCTGCGACGCAGCAAAAGCCTTCCCCGTACGGGAAGCGGCTTGGCGCCGTCCCTCACAGGACTAGGATCGCCCCATGAGCACCACTCGATACGACAAGAGCGCCAGGAACGTCATGGGCGGCGAACTCGTCCCGTGCTCGATGGATCCGGTCACCGGCTTCTACCGCAACGGCTGCTGCGAGACGGGGCCGCACGACCTGGGCCTGCACACCGTCTGCGCGGTGATGACCGACGACTTTCTGGCCTTCTCCAAGAACCAGGGCAACGACCTCTCCACGCCGCGTCCCGAACTGGCCTTCCCGGGGCTGAAGGCTGGCGACCGCTGGTGTCTGTGCGCCGGCCGCTGGAAGGAAGCCCTCGACGCCGGCATGGCGCCCCAGGTGGTGCTGGACGCCACCCACGAGGAGATGCTGGCGGTGGTGACCCTGGGGGTGCTGAAGGACCACGCGGCGGCGTGAGAACGCACGGCTCCGCCGCTTCACGCGGAGACCGCTGAAGGTGTGAAAGGGACCGCGGAGCTCTAGCCGAACCGCGCCTTGAAAAGCGCCGCCGCGTCCGCGCCGGCGGGGAAGCGCAGCCGGCCCTTGGTGTCGGCGACGGCGTCCCAAACAGCTTCGGCGACGTCGATCTCCCGGGTGGTCATCGCCGGCTTGGCGAAGCTCTCGAAGATCGGCGCGGCGAAGTCGGCATAGGCCGGCGGGATCAGGTCCTCGACCTTGACGTCGGTGTTCTGGCTGAAGCGGGTCGTCGGGCCATAGCCGGGCTCGACCAGCTTCACGCGCACGCCGAAATGACCCAGCTCGTGGGCCAGCGACCCCGTGAAGCCCTCGATGGCCTGCTTGCTGGCGGTATAGGCGGCGGCCAGCGGCATGGCGGCCAGGGTGACGGTCGAGGTGACGTTGACGATCACGCCCGAACGGCGCGCCCGCATCCCCGGGATCACTGCCTGGCACATGGCCATGACGCCGAAGGTGTTGGTGTCGAACACCTTGCGGATGTGGGCCATCGGCGTGGCTTCGAACGCGCCGACGACACCGACCCCGGCATTGTTGACCAGGGCGTCGATCGGACCGGCGGCGACGATGGCCGCGGCGATGCTGTCCGGCTGGGTCACGTCCAGCGGCAGGATGCGCAGGGTCTCTGAACGCGGCAGGACGCTCGGGTCGGGCCGGCGCATGGTGGCGATGACGCGCCAACCATTGGCCAGAAAATAGCGAGCGGTTTCGAGGCCGTAGCCCGAGGACGCGCCGGTGATCAGGATGGTTTGCATGGGGACCTCCACAGATTGGACGTCTCCTCAATGCGCCTTCACACCAGGCCGATCGATAATCGAACGTCCAAGATTAGTTTCCGATCGTCCAGATCAGGCGGCGAGGCTTCGAACGAACCGGCCAGGTGAGCAGCCCTGCCGCTTGCGAAAGGCCGTGCTGAAGGCGCTGGCGGACTCATAGCCGATCTCGTCGGCGATCCTGTCGAGGGTCTTGTCTCCGCTGACAAGGGCGGTCCTGGCCAGGGCCATGCGCCAACGCGCCAGATACTCGATCGGCCCGCAGCCCAGCACCTCGCCGAAGCGCGCGGCGAAGGCCGATCGCGACAAGCCGGCGATCTTGGCCAGTCCCGCGACCGTCCAGTGGGCGCGCACGTCGGCGTGCATGGCCCGCAGAACCCGGGCCAGCGCCGGGTCGCGCAGGCCATTCAACAGGCCGGCCCGGGCGTCATCGCGGGCCACGCCCCGCCAGCGCAGGGCCTCGACCAGCAGGACCTCCAGCATCCGCCGCAGGATCATGTCCTTGCCTGGCTCGTCGCGTCCGCATTCGTCCATGATCAGCGCGATCACGCCCGCCAGGCGGTCGGTCCGCCCCTCCGAGGCGGGGATGTGGATCATGCGCGGCAGCAGGGCCAGCAGCAGCGACGCGTTGACCCGCTCGATGCCGAAAGCGCCGCCCAGGGACTCGAAATCGGCCTCGCCCTCCTGCTCACCGTGCCGGACGGGGATGTCCGTGGGTTCGCGCGCCTCGCCGGCCATGCCGGGGCCGCTGCTCAGGGTGAAGGCCGGCGTCGACGGCAGCAACAGGAAGTCGCCCTGCCCCATCCGGAAGGCCGGCTGGCCCTCGAAGGCGATCCAGCATTCGCCCTTCAGAACGATCGCGAAGCCGGGCGCGTCGTGGGCGGCGTAGCGCACGCCCCAGGCTCCCCGGCCGGTGATGGGCTTGGAGATGACCGAGTTCGGCCGGAGCAGGGCGATGACGTCGCTGAGCGGATCCATCCGGACGATCGAAACTGAAATCGAGCCCGATGATTATCGATCATCGCACTTGACTGTCCAGTACTCCTCAAGGGGTTCTTGCGAAAACCGCTGACGAAATCGACGCCCACATAGCCCCAGGCGCCGGGGGTGTAGAAGGCTTCCGGCAGCACGCTCCAGGCCGGGAACAGGCGCTTGAGCTTGTCCCACAGCGCCCAGAGTTCGGCGGTCTCGCCCGTCGCCACGCTTGCCGATGTATTGCTCGCCATACGGTTTCCGCACTCAACCTGTGGGAAGGTCTAAGCAGCCAGGCTCGCGATGTCGATCCCGCTCAGGACTTCGACGACAGGTCCGGGCGCGAGGCCAGGAACGCCGCCTTTTCCTCGGGCGTCAGCACCTTGGCGGTCTGACGCCGCGCCACCTTCGGCGTGGGGCGGGCATAGGTCTCGGCGGTCGACCCGGGCTTGATGTCGGCCAGGCGCTTGATGGGCGGCTTCATGTCTTTCCCCGGCTACGGCGCAAGTCTAGGCGGTGATCCGTGACGCCGGCAAGACAGACCTACCGCGCCACGCTGGCCCGCGCGCGCTTCAGGCCAGGACGGGCGGCGGGCGCGGTGGCCTCGTTCTGCTCCAGAGCCGCCAGCAGGTCGGCCTTGACGACGGCCACCTTGCGGGTCTCGGTCAGCTTTCCGCCTTCCGGCGTCTGGACGTAGAAGGCGTCAACCGCCCGCTCGCCATAGCCGTCGATATGGGCCGACTGGATGGACAGACCGTTGTCGGCCAGGGTCTTGGCCAAGGCGTGCAGCAGGCCAGGCCGGTCGCGGCCCGAGGCCTCGACCACCGTGGCGTCGTTGGACGCCTCGTTGTCGATCGTCACGGTCGGCGCGATGGCGAAGGCGGCGGCGCGGGACTGTTCGGAGCCCCGGCGCGGCTCGACGCCCAGAGACTCGCCCTTGCCGGCGGCTTCCAGCGCATCGGCCAGGCGGCGCAGGGCGCGCGGATTCTCGCAGCCGAACGGCGCGCCGGTCACGTCCTGGACGTAGAAGACGTCCAGCGCCTGGCCCTGGCGGGAGGTGAAGACGCGCGCGCCGACGACATTGCCGCCTAGGGCCGAAATGGCCATGGCCAGGTCGGCGAACAGGCCGCGACGGTCCTTGGCGGCGATCACGATCTCGGCGGCGTTCTGGTTAGGGTGCACTCGGCCCTCGGCGGCGGCCCCGCCTTGGATGGCGGCGCGGCGGGCCAGGGCGGCATGCTCGAACAGCTCCTCCTGCGGGAAGGCGCTGAAATAGGCGTTCTCCATCGCCGAGACCCAGCCCTTGGCGGCCGGGTCGATCTCCAGCAGCGTGGCGCGAGCGGCCTCGGCCAGGCTCTCCTGGTGGCGCAGGACATTGGCGGCGGCGTCGCTGCCGCGCCCGCCCCGGAACACGGCCTCGGTGGCGTTGTAGAGCTCGCGCAGCAGCTGGCCCTTCCAGCCGTTCCACACCCCCGGCCCCACGGCGCGGATGTCGGCGACGGTGATGACCAGCAGCAGGCGCAGGCGCTCGGGGTTCTCGACGATGCGGGCGAAGGCGGCGACGGTGCCGGGATCGGACACGTCGCGCTTCTGGGCGAAATCGCTCATCACGAGGTGGTTCTCGACCAGCCAGGCGACCAGCTCGACCTTGGTGCGGTCCACGCCCAGACGCTCGCAGGCGCTGCGGGCGGCGCGGGCCCCGGCCTTTTCCTGGCCGCCCACTCCGCCCTTGCCGGTGTCGTGCAGCAGCATGGCCAGGAACAGCGCCTCGCGGTCCTCGATCAACGGCATGATCGAGACGGCCAGGGGATGGTCCTCCACCAGCCGGCCGGCCGCCATGTCGCCGATCACGCCCACGGCCCGCAGGGTGTGCTCGTCCACCGTGTACGAGTGGTACATGTTGAACTGCATCTGGGCCACGACCCGGCCAAACTCCGGGATGAAGCGGCCCAGCACGCCGGCGTCGTTCATCAGGGTCAGGGTGCGATAGCTGCGCTTGCCGCGCGCCAGGAGGTCCAGGAACGCCCGGCAGGCCTCGGGGGCCCGGCGGACCTTGGACGTGATCAGCGACAGGCCGCGGGTCACCGCCGTGAAGGCGTCCGGATGCAGGTCGAGGTCGCGCTCGTCGGCGATCTTGAACAGGCGGATCAGATTGACCGGATCGGCCTCGAAGACCGCCGGCCCGTCGATATTCAGGCGACCGCCATCCTCGTAGAAGCCCTCGACATCCAGCGCCTTGCGCTTGGGGCGGCCGCCCGGCAGGAACCGCGAAATGCCCTTGGGTTCGTTCTTGAAGTGCTCGGCTTCCAGCTTGGCCGAGAAGGCGCGGGTCAGGGCCCCGACCTCCTTGGCGATCAGGAAGTAGCGGCGCATGAACCGCTCGACCGCCGGCGCGTCGCCCCGGTCGCCATAACCCATGCGCCGGGCGATCTCGGGCTGCAGGTCGAAGGTCAGCCGCTCTTCTGGCCGGCCCGTCGTGAAGTGCAGGTGGGCGCGCACGGCGTGCAGGAAGTCGAAGGCGCGGATGAAGGCCTTGGTCTCGCGGGTCGAGAACACCTCCATCTTGAAGACGTCCTCGGGCCGGTCGACCGGGTGGAGATATTCGGCGATCCACATCAGGGTATGGAGGTCGCGCAGGCCGCCCTTGCCTTCCTTGACGTTGGGCTCGACCATATAGCGGCTGGTCCCGGCCCGGGCCTGGCGGTCGTCGCGCTCCTTCAGCTTGGCGGCGACGAACTGGGCGCCGGTGCCCTTCATCACGTCGTCGCGGAAGCGCTTCTTCAGATCGTTGGCCAGGCGTTCGTCGCCGGTCAGCCGGCGGGCCTCCAGGATCGAGGTGCGGATCGTGAAGTCTTCCTTCGAGAGGCGCACGCACTCCTCGATGGTCCGCGAGGCGTGGCCGACCTTGAAGCCCAGGTCCCACAGCGCATAGAGCATGAACTCGATCACGCTCTCGGCGTGCGGCGTCTGCTTGTAGGGCCGCAGGAACAGGAGATCGATGTCGCTGAACGGGGCCAGGGTGCCCCGGCCATAGCCGCCGACGGCCAGCAGGCACAGGCGCTCGCCCTCGGTCGGGTTGCGGGCCCGAAAGACGTGGACCGTCGTGAAATCGTAGAGGGCGGTGATCACCTCGTCGGTGACGCCGCTGATCAGGCGGGCGGTCTCGACGCCGCTGGCGCCGTTCTCCAGCCGCTCCTTGGCGATCATCCGGCCGCGAAACAGCGCCTGCTTGAGGATGTCGATAGCCCGGGCGCGCTGCTCGGCCTCGTTGCCGATGGAATCCAGAGCGGCGGCGGACAGGCGCGCGCGCAGGGCGTGCCCATCGACGACATGTTCCAGGCGGGTGGGGCGAAGGCGACGGGGCATCAGGGATATATGGTTACTCTTTAGGTCTTGAGCAGACCCTTAAGACGATAGAGGGCCTCCAGGGCCTCGCGGGGACTCATTCCGTCAACGTCCAGATCGGCCAGGGAGTCCTCGACGACGCTGGGCGCCGCTTTGGCGGGCGCCTGCGCCACGGCCTGGCTGACGGCGAACGGCGGCAGGTCGTCCAGCTTGGCCGGCGACTGGTCCTTGCTCTCCAGGCGGTCCAGAACCTCGCGGGCGCGAACGACCACCGGACCGGGCACGCCAGCCAGCTTGGCCACCTGCACGCCGTACGAGCGATCGGCCGGCCCCGGCGCAGCCTCGTGCAGGAAGACGAGGTCGCCGTTCCACTCCTTGGCCCGCAGGGAGAGGTTGGAGACGTGCGCCATCCGCTCCTCCAGGGTCGCCAGCTCGTGATAGTGCGTGGCGAACAGGGCGCGGCTCCTGTTGGTGTCGTGCAGGGCCTCGGCGCAGGCCCAGGCGATGGCCAGGCCGTCATAGGTGGCCGTGCCCCGGCCGATCTCGTCCAGGATCACCAGGCTGCGCGGCCCGGCCTGGGTGAGGATGGCGGCGGTCTCGACCATCTCCATCATGAAGGTCGAACGGCCGCGGGCCAGATCATCGCCCGCGCCCACGCGGCTGAACAGGCGGTCGACGACGCCGAGGCGGAAGCTGGCGGCCGGCACGTAGCAGCCCGATTGCGCCAGGATCGCCAGCAAGGCGTTCTGGCGCAGGAAGGTCGATTTACCGGCCATGTTCGGGCCGGTGACGATCGACAGCCGCGCCCCGGTCTCGCCCGAGGCGTCCAGACAGCAGTCGTTGGGGGTGTAGGGATCCCCGGCCCGCTTGACCGCGGCCTCGACCACCGGGTGGCGGGCGCCCTTGGCGTCGAAGGCGTAGGACGTGTCGACAATCGGCCGCACCGCGCCGGCGTCCTCGGCCCACTCGGCCAGGGCGGCGGCGACGTCCAGTCGGGCCAGGGCCTCGGCGGCGATCTGGATGGCGTCGGCGTGGGCGCGGGCCTGTTCGCGCCAGTCCTCGAAGGCGGCGACCTCCATGGCCAGGGCGCGCTCGGCGGCCTGGGCGATGCGGGCGTCCAGATCGGCCAGCTCCACCGTGGTGAAGCGCACCTGGTTGGCCAGGGTCTGGCGGTGGATGAAGGTGGCGTTCAGCGGCGGCTGGAACAGCGGGTCGGCCTTGCCGGCGGTGGCCTCGACGAAATAGCCGAGCACGCCGTTGTGGCGGATCTTCAGCGGCACGCCGCTCTCGGCCATCAGCTGGGCTTCCAGGGCGATGATCACCTTGCGGCTGTCGTCACGCAGGCCCCGCGCCTGGTCCAGCTCGGGCCGGACGCCGGCGGCGACGAAGCCGCCGTCGCGGGCCAGGGCCGGGAGATCGGGGCCCAGGCCCTGCTCCAGGGTGTTCAGGAATTGCGACAGCCCCTCGTGCAGCGACGGGGTCAGGGCCTTGAAGGCGTGCTCCAGCTCGAACGGCGGCGGCGACAGCGGATCAGGCGAACCGCCCGCCATGCCGGCCAGACGCTCACCACACTTCAGGGTGTCGCGCAGGCAGCCCAGGTCGCGCGGACCGCCTCGACCGAGGGCGAGACGGGACAGCGCGCGGGCCATGTCGCCCGAACCCTTCAGCACCTCTCGCAGGCGTTGGCGCAGCGGGCGGTGCTCGACGAACCACTCCACGGCGTCCAGTCGCTGATCGATGGCGGCGACGTCCAGCAGCGGCCGGGCCAGGCGCGAGGCCAGCATCCGCGCGCCGCCGGCCGTCACCGTGCGGTCGATACAGGCCAGGAGCGAGCCGTTGCGGTCGCCGGTCTGGGTGCGGTCGATCTCCAGGCTGCCGCGCGTGGCCGGGTCGATGGCCATGACGTCGGCGTCGGCGGCGCGGCGCGGCGCGCGCAGGGCCGGCAGCTTGCCGGCCTGGGTCATCTCAAGGTGGGCGGCGATCAGGCCCAGGGCCCCGATCTCGGCCGGGGTGAGACCGCCGAAGCCATCCAGGGTCTCGACGCCGTAGAGGCGCTTGACGCGCGCTTCGGACGCCTGCGGCTCGGACAGGGCCGAGGGCATCGGCTGCACCAGGCCGCCGCAGATCTTCAGGGTCTGGGAGAGGGCGTCGTCCGACAGCAGGCGGTCGGCGACCAGGGTCTCGGACGGGGCCAGGGCGGCCAGGATCGGCGCCACGGCCTCCTTGGCCACCGCGAACACCTCGACCTCGCCGGTCGACAGCTCGACCGAGGCCACCGCCGCCTGGCCCGCGCGGATGGCGACGGCGGCCAGGCGATTGGCGCCGCGGGCGTCCAGCAGGCCGTCCTCGGTCAGGGTGCCCGGCGTGACGACCCGGACGATGTCGCGACGAACGACCGACTTGGAGCCGCGCTTCTTGGCTTCGGCCGGGTCTTCCATCTGCTCGCAGACGGCGACCTTGAAGCCCAGGCGGATCAGCTTGGACAGATAGGCCTCGGCCGCGTGCTGCGGCACGCCGGCCATCGGGATCGGCTGGCCGTTGTGGGTTCCCCGGAAGGTCTGGCTGATGCCCAGCGCGGCGGCGGCCTTGTAGGCGTCGTCGAAGAACAGCTCGTAGAAGTCGCCCATGCGGAAGAAGATCAACGCATCGGGCTGCCGCGCCTTCATCTCGAAGAATTGCTGCATCACCGGCGTCGCGCCAGCGGGATCGAGCAGGTGGGCAGGGGTCGGCGTGGCGTGGGCGTTCATGACGCCCGAAACTACAGAGCGTCGCGGGTGGCGTTAAGGGGTTGGAAAGGGTTATCCACATGGGGAGCAATTTGCATTTTTTGCACAGTGCTCCGAACCAGCGCCCTCAAGAACCGAACGCGCTCACTTCAAACCCCTTCCCGTATTCTTGATGGCCTTCTGAAGCCTGCGCCCCACTTTCTTGATGTCTTCGGCAGCAGGAAGCGCCTCTGGCATCTGCCCACCAATGTCCTTGATGGTTTGGCGAACCTTCGCTCCGACATCAAAGTGCGCGCGATTGGCAGCCAATCGGCCCTTGATGCCTTCGCGGCGCAGCTTCTCTTCAGTTTGCGTAGCGCGAAAGAGATTTGCCGCGAGCTCTGTGCTGCCCATGTGATCAAGAATGGCTTGCTTGGCCGTCAAACTCTTACGTAGGCGAATGCCCGCAACATCCAGTCCACCATACGCTTGCTATCTGACGGCTCAGAATGGTGACGGCCGAAAACGACCGATAGCCTTCGCGCAGACCTACTTCGCAATCCAGACGCGCCGTCAGGAGATCGCGGACCAAGAAGCCCAAGGGTATCTACCGCTGTCCGAGGACGAGCGGAGGGTTCTTCTTCGTGATGAGATCAAGACTCACAACAAGCACCTAGCGAGTGCGGCGAAGAACGCGGGTGTTCGTGAGGGGGTGGAATTCGCGATCTTTCAGACCGAAGGATACAAAGGGCTGTAGCGGCTGAGAACGATGTCATCGATCTCGCGCTCTGCTCCGCTACCGAGTTGGACCATTTTCCCGACGCCGGCAAAATGGTCTTCACGTCGATGACCGGCTTCAACGCACGCGTCCTTGGCCTTAGCGATGACAGCGAGAAAGTTGTCCCACTTGGTGTACCCAAGCAGGATCTGCAGATCGCGGCCGAACCAGTACTCGCTACCGTTAGCGTCGAGCTGAGCGGCAGCTTCGAACGCCGCCATCAACCCTTCTATCGTTTCCTCGGCCCGCCGCACGGGGATAGGCTCCGGGGGAGCGTGAGGGTGATCCTGAGAAAGTTTCTGAAGCGCTTCGTTGAATGCCAAGTCGGCGATTTTACGAGCGTGCTCGGGATCATCAGACATCAGGAAGGCACCTCAGCGAGTAGGCACCCGGCTCGCAGGCCAGATCAGAACAATTATAGAACGATTCCGAAATCCTGCTAGAGCGCCAAGCGCGCCCTAATTCCCCGTGACCTCTTCCCAGAACCTCTTCGCCTTGCCGACGAAATTGGCGGACTTGGGGTTCTGTTTCTCGCCGCACAGGCCGGCCAGCTCGCGCATCAGTTCCTTCTGACGGGCGGACAGGTGGGTCGGGGTTTCGACGAACAGCTCGACCACCAGGTCGCCGCGCTGGCGGCTGCGCAGGGACGGCATGCCCTTGCCCTTGAGGCGGACGGTCTTGCCGGTCTGGGCGCCTTCGGGGACGGCGACGGTGATCTTGCACTCGCCGTCGCAAGCCTCGCCGCCCAGCAGGCAGGGGGCCTCGATCTCGCCGCCGAGGGCCGCGGTGGTCATCGGCACGGGCACGGTGCACAGCAGGTCCAGGCCATCGCGCTCGAACAGCTCGTGCGGGATCACCGACAGGAAGATGTAGAGGTCGCCGCGCGGCCCGCCGCGCGCGCCCGCGTCCCCCTCGCCCGCCAGACGGATCCGGGCGCCGTCGTCGACGCCGGCGGGGATGCGGACCGACAGGATGCGCTCGCGGCGCACCTGACCGTGGCCATGGCAGTTGGTGCAGGGATCCAGGACCAGGCGGCCCGAGCCGCCGCAGCGCGGGCAGCCGCGCTCGACCGCGAAGAAGCCTTGGGTGGCGCGGACCCGGCCGGCGCCGCCGCACGTACCGCAGACGGTGGGGCTGGTGCCGGGCTTGGCGCCCGAGCCCTCGCAGACCTCGCAGGTCATGGCGGCGGGCACCTTGATCTCGACCTCGGCGCCGGCATAGGCCTGCTCGAGGGCGATCTCCAGGTCATAGCGCAGGTCCTGGCCGCGCTGCGGGCCGTTCGACTGGCGACGACCGCCGCCGAACATCTCGCCGAACACGTCCCCGAAGACATCGTTGAAGATGTCGCCGGCGTCGAAGCCCTGGCCGCCGAAACCGCCCGCGCCGCCTTGGCCGCCGTTGACGCCGGCATGGCCGAAGCGGTCATAGGCCGCGCGCTTCTGCGGATCGGAGAGGACCGAATAGGCCTCGTTGATTTCCTTGAACCGGCCAGTGGCGTTCTCACAGCCCCCGTTGCGGTCCGGGTGGTGTTCCATCGCCAGTTTGCGGAACGCGGACTTCAGACCAGCATCGTCGATGGTCCGGGTCACGCCGAGAATTTCGTAATAGTCGCGCATAATCAGCGTCTGGCGCCCAAAAGGCCCACGAAAGTGGCGTTGATGAAGGAAGAGGTGGGATAGCACGCGGCCCGGCGCAAGGCGTCCTCGGGCGAAGCGGCAAGAGGTCGCGGCCGCGGAACAGGGCTGTCGCTGATGTTCCGCGGCGCGCGCATGGCGATTAGTTCGCCGGCTTGTTGTCGTCGACTTCTTCGAACTCGGCGTCGACGACGCCATCGTCCGCGGCCCCAGCGCCGTCAGCGCCTTCGGCCGAACCCTGCTGCGAAGCGTACATGGCTTCGCCCAGCTTCATCGACGCCTGGATCAGCGCCTGGGTCTTGGCCTGGATGGCCTCGACGTCCTCGCCTTCCAGGGCGGTCTTCAGCTCGGTGACGCCGGTCTCGATCGCGGTCTTTTCAGTCGCGCCGACCTTGTCGCCATGCTCGGCCAGAGCCTTCTCGGTCGAGTGCAGGATCGCCTCGCCCTGGTTCTTGGCCTCGACCAGCTGCTTCTTCTTCTCGTCCGCGGCCTTGTTGGCCTCGGCTTCCTTGACCATGCGCTCGATGTCGCTGTCCGAGAGGCCGCCGTTGGCCTGGATGCGGATCGAGTGCTCCTTGTTGGTAGCCTTGTCCTTGGCGTGGACTTGCACGATGCCGTTGGCGTCGATGTCGAAGGTGACCTCGATCTGCGGCACGCCGCGCGGCGCCGGCGGGATGCCGACCAGGTCGAACTGACCCAGGACCTTGTTGTCGACGGCCATCGGGCGTTCGCCCTGGAACACGCGGATCGTCACGGCCGACTGGTTGTCGTCGGCGGTCGAGAAGGTCTGCGAGCGCTTGGTCGGGATCGTGGTGTTGCGTTCGATCAGCGGGGTGAACACACCGCCCAGGGTCTCGATGCCCAGGGTCAGCGGGGTCACGTCCAGCAGCAGCACGTCTTTGACGTCGCCCTGCAGCACGCCGGCCTGGACGGCCGCGCCCAGCGCCACGACTTCATCGGGATTCACGCCCTTGTGCGGTTCGCGACCGAAGAAGTCCTGCACCGCCTGCTGGACCTTGGGCATGCGGCTCATGCCGCCGACCAGGATCACTTCGTCGATGTCGCTCTTCTTCAGGCCGGCGTCCTTCAGGGCCTGTTCGCACGGACCGATGGTGCGGGCGATCAGGTCGTCGACCAGGGCTTCCAGCTTGGCGCGCGACAGCTTGATGTTCAGGTGCAGCGGGCCCGAGGCGTTCATGCTGATGAACGGCAGGTTGACCTCGTACTGGGCCGTCGAGGACAGCTCCTTCTTGGCCTTTTCCGCTTCTTCGCGCAGGCGCTGGAGGGCCAGCTTGTCCTTGCGCAGGTCGACGCCCTGCTCCTTCTTGAACTCGTCGGCCAGGTAGTCGACGATCCGCAGGTCAAAGTCCTCGCCGCCCAGGAAGGTGTCGCCGTTGGTCGACTTCACCTCGAAGACGCCGTCGCCGATTTCCAGGATCGAGACGTCGAACGTGCCGCCGCCCAGGTCATAGACGGCGATCTTCTTGCCGTCGTTCTTGTCCAGGCCGTAGGCCAGGGCCGCCGCGGTCGGCTCGTTGATGATGCGCAGGACTTCCAGGCCGGCGATCTTGCCGGCGTCCTTGGTCGCCTGACGCTGGGCGTCGTTGAAGTAGGCCGGAACGGTGATGACCGCCTTGGTCACGGGCTCGCCCAGGTGGGCCTCGGCGGCTTCCTTCATCTTCTGCAGGATGAAGGCCGACACTTCCTGCGGGCTGTAGTCCTTGCCGTGGGCCTTGACCCAGGCGTCGCCGGTCGGGCCCTTGACGATCTCGTAGGGCACCATGCCCTTGTCCTTTTCGACCACCGGATCGCTGGCGTTGCGGCCGATAAGGCGCTTGATCGCGAACAGCGTGTTGGTCGGGTTGGTCACGGCCTGGCGCTTGGCGGGTTGGCCGACAAGGCGCTCGCCGTCTTCCAGGAAGGCCACGACCGACGGCGTGGTGCGAGCGCCTTCGGCGTTCTCGATCACCTTCGGGTTCTTGCCGTCCATGATGGCCACGCACGAGTTCGTGGTGCCAAGGTCGATGCCGATAATCTTGCTCATTTTGGTACCTGTTCGCTCCTTTAGGCGGACGGTGGTGACGAGGGCCTTCTCGGAAGCGCCCCGGTTTTTCTCGTTCCCGTCCCCGATGGGTTCGTACGCTCTACGGTTAGATCCACATCCTGCTCCGCCGGTGAAAGCCGAGCGGGCAAAATGCGTTGTGCGAACTTGACGAGCCCGTCAACCCCGCTTCGAAGCCGGATATGGGGGATGGGTAGCGGGGTGCAAGGCCATAACCCCATACCGCGAGGGGGATTCTGTCCTCAAGACAAAGAAAAATGGCCGCACCCCTGTGGAGCGCGGCCAGGAAATATATCACGTTATCGAGGATTTAGCTGTTCTTGCCCACCCAGGCGGTGATGGCCGGCAGGCGCTGCTGGCGGATCTTGGCGCGGTTCAGCACCGAGGCGGCGGCCTTGTCGGCTTCCTTGCGCGAACCTTCCGCCAGATTGGCCGCGGCCCAGGCCTTGATCTTCTCGGCCATGGCCGGGTTCGACGAGCCGGCGCCCAGACCGGGGATGAACCGGGTGCGCGAGGTGGAGTCGACCTTTTCGTTGACCTTGTCCTTGTTGGCCACGGCCCAGTCGAAGGTCATGTCCGGATGCGCGCCGGCGACGCGTGAGATCATCGTGCTGGACATGGTCTCGCCCGGCTCCGGCGTCAGGGCCAGCTCCAATGCCTTCCTGGCCAGGGTCTCGTCCTCGGCCGAGGCGAGCAGCGAGAACAGCTGGGCGCGGATCAGCGGGGTCTTCTCGGCCAGGGCCTGGGCATGGATGGCGTCCCAGGTGGCGGCGTCGGCGTGACGGGCCACGACGCTGAGGATGGTCTTGCGCAGCGGACCGGGGATGGCCGACGGATCGGTCTTCTCGGCGTTGAACCGGCGGGTGGCCTCGGCCACGACCTCCGGGTCACCCAGGCCGCCCAGCGTGCCAATCAGTTCGCCACGCAGGATGGCGGTGCTGTCGGGCTCGCCCGACTGGGCGGTCCAGCCCACCTTGGCCAGCAGCGGGCGCAGCTTGGCGACGGCCAGCTTGCGGAACGCAGCGCGTTCGGCCGGCATGCCCTCGTAATAGTTGTCGATGCTGGAATAGACGCCGGCGATCTTCGAGAACACCTGCGGGTCGGCGTCGGCCGGCGTGGCCTTGGCCAGGTCGAGGAAGTCGGTGGCGGGCTGGTAGCCGGCCAGGCCCATCGACCAGGCGTCGCTCATCACGCCCAACTGGTCGATCGCCGGCAGCTTGGCGAAGCTCTGGACGATGCCGCCGAAGCGCTCGGCGCCGTATTGGGTGCGGAAATAGCCATTCTGGCCGGCATTGACCACGACCGGGCCGCAGCCGTCGACCGTGACCGAGCCCTTGCCGCCAGTGACCAGCGTCTTGGCCTCACCGCCGCCGATAGCCTGAACGGTGACGGGCACGCGCCAGAGCAGCGGCGTCTTGCCCGGCATGTCCTTGCTGAACTCGCCCTGCGTCAGGGTCAGGGTGGTCTTGCCGGCCGCGCAGGTCGCCGCGTCGACGGTGATCATCGGCACGCCGGGCTGCAGGGTGAAGTCGTGGGCGATGGCGGTGATCGGCTTCCTGGCCGCGCCCTCGACCGACGACCACAGATCGTCGCTGACCGTATTGCCGTGGGCGTGCTTCTTCATGTAGGCGCGCACGCCGTCACGCCAGGCGTCGTGACCCACATAGCTTTCCAGCATGCGGATGACGGCTTCGCCCTTCTGGTAGGTGATGCCGTCGAAGGCTTGGCTGGCCTGCTCGACGGTGGTCACATGCTGAACCACCGGATGGGTGGTCGACAGGGCGTCCAGGCCCATGGCGTATTCGCGGCCGCCCACGGCGTTCAGGTTGGCGTTCCATTCCGGGTGGAAGTGCTCGGTCGCCCGGCCCTCCATCCACGAGGCGAAGCCCTCGTTCAGCCACAGATCGTCCCACCAGGCCATGGTGACCAGGTCGCCGAACCACTGGTGGGCCATCTCGTGGGCCACGGTGGTGAAGACGGTCTGCTTGTCGCTCTCGGTCGAGATCTTCGGGTCCAGCAGCAGCGCGTATTCGAAGTAGAAGATCGCGCCCCAGTTCTCCATGGCGCTGAAGAACTGGCTGCGGCCCGGAGCGGCGATGTTGTCCAGGACCGGCAGCGGGTACGGGGTGCCGAAATAGTCGTTGTACCAGGGCAGGATGTCGGCGGCCGCCTTCAGGGCGAACTGCGCCTTGGGGGTGTCGCCCTTCTTGGTGACCACGCCAACGTCGGCGCCGGCGGCCTTCACCGAGGCGCGATCGAACTCGCCCAGGCCGAAGAACAGCAGGTAGGTCGACATCTTCGGCGAGGTCGCGAACTTCACCAGGGTCTTGCCGCCGCCAAGGTCCTTGGACGCGGCGATCGGCATGTTGGAGAGGGCCATCTGGCCGGTCGGGATCGTCGCCTCGACACTGTAGGTCGCCTTGTAGAACGGCTCGTCCCACGAGGGGATGAAGCGGCGGGCGTCGGAGTTCTCGAACTGGGTGTAGATCGCGCGCTTCTTGCCGGTCTCGGTCTCGTAGTCGAGCGCGAACAGGCCGGCGGCCTGAGTGTAGATCTTGCCCGTATAGTCGAGGGCCAGGACGTACTTGCCCTTCGGAAGGACCTTGGCGAACGTGAAGCTGGCGGTCTGGGCCTCGTCGTCGACCTTGACCTTCGCGACGCCCACGCCAGCGATCTCGGCCTTGGAGAACGCCAGGTCGGCGGCCTGCAGGGTGACGGTCGCGGTCGGCTCGACCACCTCGATGGCGATCTTCACGCTGGCGGCGAAGGTCATCTTGTCGGCGTCGGGCGTGAACGACAGGTCGTAGTGCGTGGGCCGGACGTTGCGCGGCAGCTGGGTCGTCACCGAAGCGAAGGTCGCGCCCTTGCTCCCCGCCTGGGCGGCGGCGACGATCGGCTTGGCTTTCACGGCGGTCGCGGCGGACACGGCGCCGGCGGCGAACAAAATCACGGCGACGGCCGCGGAGGACATAAGACGGCGCATGTACGGTCCTGATATGGAAAATTAGTCCGGCGTCCGCGCCGGAGGCGCAAACCAACACCTTCCGTCCCTATGGCGCGTCTTAAATTTCAGTAATGTTTCAGCCCCTCTCCGTTATTCCCGGTTTCGACCTCTGGCCCGGCCTGCTGGACCTGTCGGCCCAGCGCGCGCTGATCGACGCGGTGATGGACGCCGCCCAGGCCGCGCCGTTCGCGCACTACGACACGGCCTATGGCAAGGCGATGAGCGTGGCCATGACCGCCTTCGGTCCGTTGGGCTGGACCAGCGACAGGGCGGGATACCGCTACGCCGAACGCCATCCGGGCACGGACCAGGCCTGGCCCGAGATGCCGCAAGCTCTGCTCGATCTCTGGAAGACGCTGGGCGACCCCGACACCCCGCCGGACTCCTGTCTGGTGAACCTCTATCGCGGCGACGCGCGCATGGGTCTGCACCAGGATCGCGACGAGGCCGATCCAGCCTTTCCGGTACTGTCGATCTCGCTGGGGGACACGGCGGTGTTCCGGATCGGCGGGATCAGCCGCAAGGATCCGACGCGGAGCCTGCGGTTGGGCTCGGGCGATGTGTGCCGATTGTCCGGCCCGGCGAGGCTCGCCTTCCACGGCGTCGACCGGATCCTGGCCGGTTCATCGGGCCTCGTACCGGGCGGCGGTCGGATCAACCTGACGCTTAGACGAGCCCTGTAGGGCCTCGCCCACAACGAAGAAGGCCGCCCCTTTCGGAGCGGCCTTCTTGTCGACGCCGATCTGAGGCCGGATCAGCCGCGCAGCTTGCGGGTGATGACTTCCAGGTCGTGGTTCAGGGTGCTGTCCTCGGCGCGCAGGGCCTCGATGCGGCGCACGGCGTGCAGGACGGTCGTGTGGTCGCGACCGCCGAAGCGACGGCCGATGTCCGGCAGCGAACGGGTGGTCAGCTGCTTGGCCAGCCACATGGCGGCCTGGCGCGGACGGGCGATGGCGCGGTTGCGGCGCTCCGAAAGCAGATCGGCCTGCTTCATGCCGTAGTGGTCGGACGTCGCCTTCTGGATATCGTCGATGGTGATGCGCTTCTCGCCCGACCGCAGGTGCGGACGCAGGACCGCCTGCACCTCGTCCAGGGTCATGCGCGACAGGCCCTCGCCCGCGCGGGCCGACAGGGTGTTCAGCGCGCCTTCCAGCTCGCGGACGCTGTCGGTGAAGCGGTCGGCCAGGAACTGCAGCACGTCCGGACGCATGGTCGGCTCGAAGCCGTGGGCCACGGCCAGGGTCTGGATCTTACGCTCCAGGATGCCCAGGCGCAGGTTGCGGTCGGCGGGCTCCAGGCCGCACACCAGGCCCGCCGACAGGTGCGAGCGCAGGTGGGCGTCCATCTCGGTCATGGCCGACGGCGGACGGTCCGCCGAGAACACCACCCGGCCGCCGTCGCCGACCAGGGCGGTCAGGGTGTGGAACAGCTCTTCCTGGGTCGACTGCTTGCCGGCGATGAAATGCACGTCGTCGATGATCAGCAGGTCCGCGGCGCGCAGCTCTTCCTTGAAGGCCGCCGTCTGGCGATCCATCAGGGCGCGCACGAAGGTCGACAGGAAGCGTTCGGCGGTCAGATACACGACGCGCTTTTCCGGCGCGTTGCGCATGGCTTCCCAGGCCAGGGCGTTCAGCAGGTGCGTCTTGCCGAAGCCGTAAGGGCCGTGGAACAGCACGGGATTGAAGTGGCCGTCGGCCCAGTTGGCGATCCGGCGCGCCACGGCGTGGGCGAACTCGTTGGCCGGACCTGGGACGAAGGTCTCGAAGGTGAAGCGCTCTTGCAGACCCTGGGTGCGGGTCGACTTGGTGATCGGGGCCGGCACGTCGCTGGACACCGGCAGAACGATCTCGATGGGCTCGGCGGCCACGGCCTTGGGGGCGGCCTCGACATAGGCGCCGCCGTTACCGGCCAGAGCGGCCTCGAACTCCAGGCGCGACTTCAGGTCGATGCGACGGGCGGTCGGGTCGTTGGCGGCCCACAGCTCGCCGATGCGGCGCCAGGCGCTGCGACGGATCCAGTCGCAGGCGATGCCCGTCGACGTGACCAGGACGACATCGCCGGCCGCGGCCTCGCGCAGAGCCGCCGGAGCGATCCATGACCCGAAGGCCGCATCGCCAAGCTCGCGTTTCAGAGCCACGCAAACCTTCGACCACACACTCGTCGCCGGCTCTACAGCCGCCGCGATCACTGTCGAGAAGTCCTGGCTGGCCGCCCCGCCCTTCATCGTCATTCGTCCACCGCCTCGCACAAAAACAACCGCCGCTACCATTCCTGCCGCCCGCCCCCCATGGCGTACGGCCGGTCTTCTCAACGCACACAGGTTCTTACCCGGCGAACGCAATGGTTCCGCCGCCGCCTCGTTTTTTCCAAGACTGGAGAAGCGCTGAGACGCTTAAACTAGCCACCGGCGGGGGCCGGTCAAACGGAAAACTTGCGTCCGAGCCCGGATATTTCTGTTGACTCGCGAGAGCCCCTCGCCCGGCAAGGGAATAGTGAAGACAGCTGCTCAGATCACAGATTGCAACGACAGGAATAGGGCGTTGGATTCAAAGCAAAAGCCGACCAGGCGGACCTGATCGGCTTTTGTAAATACTTGAAATCGTTAGACGAACGGCGTTCGTCCAAAATCTGGACTAGGCGGCGGCCTTGTCCAGCTTCTTCAGACGGGCCGCCAGACGCGACACTTTGCGCGAGCCCGTGTTGGGGTGAACCACGCCCTTCGAAACCGCGCGCATCAGCTCCGATTGAGCCTCCACGAAAGCGGCCTTGGCGACGGCCACATCGCCCTTGGCGATGGCGTCGTCGAACTTGCGCAGGAAGGTGCGCACGCGCGAGCGACGAGCGGTGTTGACTTCGGTGCGGCGAGCGATCTTGCGGATCGCTTTCTTGGCGCCGGGATTATTGGCCATTAGGTCGGACCTTCAAACGGACAGCCACGCGGGCGGCCGCGAAGCAGGGAAAATAGAGCGCGCGGATATACGGGAAGCGCCGGCCGGGGTCAACGGTCCACAGGCGGAATCCTGCGAGCCATCCTGACGCAATCGTTTCGCAGGCGTGACAGCCGGAAGTGGAACCCGGTCCCGGCGATCATCCCGCATAAAAGGACATGCGGGAGCATCACGCGCCCTTGAACGTCGGCTTTCGTTTCTCGACGAAGGCGGCCATGCCTTCTTTCTGATCTTCGAAGGCGAACAGCGAATGGAACAGGCGCCGCTCCAGCGCCACGCCCGTCGTCAGGGTCGTCTCATAAGCGGCCTCGACCAGTTCCTTGTTCATGGCCACGGCCAGCGGCGACTGGGCGGCGATCTTCGCCGCGACGGCCAGAACCTCGTCGATCAGCGTGTCGGCCGGGAAGACCCGCGAGACCAGACCCGAGCGCTCGGCCTCCTCGGCGCCCATCATCCGGCCGGTCAGGATCATGTCCATGGCCTTGGACTTGCCGACGAAGCGGGTCAGGCGCTGCGTGCCGCCGATGCCCGGCGAGACGCCCAGCGTGATCTCGGGCTGGCCGAACTTGGCGGTGTCGGCCGCCAGGATGAAGTCGCACATCATGGCCAGCTCGCAGCCTCCGCCCAGGGCGTAGCCGGCGACGGCGGCGATGATCGGCTTGCGGCACTGCTCGACCGCCCGCGCCCCGGCCGTGAAGAAGTCGGCCTTGAACATCTGGGCGTAGCTCTTGTCCGACATCTCCTTGATGTCGGCGCCGGCCGCGAAGGCCTTGGCCGAGCCGGTCAGCACGATGCACCCCACCGCGTCGTCGGCCTCCGCCGCGGTCAGCGCCTGGGCCAGCTCGCCCAACAACTGGGTGGTGAGGGCGTTCAAGGCCTCGGGCCGGTTCAGCCGGATCAAGGTCACACCCGGCGCGCTTTCCGGCGTCTCGACGATCAGGGTCTGGTACTCGGCCATCGATGGGTCTCTCCTGCTTGAGCGGTGCATTTATAGAGAGCCGGGCGGCTTTGGGCAGCCCTCTAGACGGCCCGGTGGCGACGCTTGACCACCCCCTTCGATTTAGGCAAGACCTTGGCTCAATTTGAAGTGGCGTCGTGACTTTGCGTTGTCCGCGCGCTTGGGTGCAGGGGGTTTCGGCATGGGCGTCTTCATCGGTACGTCGGGCAACGACACGATCGACGGCGGCCCCGTCAACGACACGCTGATCGGGCTCGAGGGCGACGACATCCTCAGGGGCGGCCGAGGCTATGACCTCCTCGAGGGCGGTCCTGGCGACGATCTGCTCGACGGTGGGACGGACACCGCGGACACCGCGGACTACTCCCACGCCACGGCCGGAGTGACGATCGACCTGACCATCACCGGCCCGCAGGCCACTGGTGGCGCGGGAACCGATACCTTGATTGGGATCGAACGCCTCCTGGGCTCCGCCTTCGCCGATCGGCTGACCGGGGATCGCTTTACGAACGTCTTTAGAGGGGGCGACGGCAACGACATCCTGATCGGTGGCGGGGGCGACGACGGTCTTTATGGCGGACAGGGCGACGACGTACTCGACGGCGGCGCAAACGGCCCATTTGGCGACACGGCCGACTATTCGGATGCGAATAACGGCGTGACGGTCGATCTCTCGCGGTCGGGTCCGCAAGCGACCGGATGGGGTTCCGACACCTTGATCGGCATCGAGCAACTGAGCGGCTCGGCCTACAACGACGTGCTGATCGGCGGCGCCGGCGCGGACACTCTTCTCGGCAATGACGGGAACGACATCCTTCGCGGCGGGGCCGGCGACGATATCCTGACGGGCGGCAACGGCGACGATGTCGTCGACGGCGGCGACGGCTTCGACACGGTTGAGTTTGACTACTTCAATTCAGGAGACTGGGCTTTCTCCGGCGCTACGGTGGATCTCTCCCTGGCCGTCCCTCAGGGGCCGGCCGGACAGCAAAAGACCTATATCAGCATCGAGCGGGTGGTCGGCGGCCTCGGCGCCGACGTTCTCAAGGCGGGCGCAACCGGCGCGACCCTGGAAGGGTCTGAGGGCGCGGACATCCTCTATGGCGGGGCCAGGGACGACATCCTCGACGGCGGCGACGGCGACGACACCTTCTATATCGGCGTTGGCGACGACAAGGTGACCGGCGGCTTCGGAACCGACACGGTCCACTTCGTGGCGGGCGCGACGGCCCTGAACCTGGATCTGAGCACCTTCAAGAACGGCCAGTTCGCCGCCGACGGCCTCTCGATCAAGGAAGTCGAGGTCATCGGCTCGATCACCGGCAGCGCCCAGAACGACAAGATCACGGTCGGCGCGGGCTATGCCGGTTCGGTCACGATCTACGGCGGGGCCGGCGACGACGTGCTGGTCGGCGGTGGCGGCGACGACATCATCCGCGGAGGGGCCGGCGACGACACCATCGATGGCGGCGCCGGCAAGGACACGGTCCGCTACGCGGGGACGATGCGGGACTACCGCGTCGTCACCAACGGTGACGGCTCGATCACCGTTACCGATCTGCGCGCGGGGTCGCCCGACGGCGTCGACCACCTGACAAGCATCGAGACCCTCGCCTTCGCGGCCACGCCCTCGGCCGTCGAGGTCTCGGCGCGGGTGCTCAACATCCTGCGGCTGCCTCCCGGCGGCGCGGGCGCGGCCTTGTCTCAGACCCTGTTCGCCCAGTGGCAGACCGGCCAGTTGTCGGACGACCAGGTGACCAAGGCCATGGTCGACGCCGCCGACGCCACGACCTCGGTGGCCTCGATGAGCTACCAGTTCTTTACCGGCAAGGTCCCCACCCAGGGCGGCGTCGACTTCTTGATCGCGCCGACGGGGCCGAACCCGACGAACCTGAACAGCGCCTATTATGCCGAGTTCAACACGGTGAACCGTTACATCAACTTCGCGGTGAACCTCGGCAAGAACGGCGAGGGCGCCGATAATTTCCTCGGCGGCTATCAGTACCTGTCGCTATTTGACGCCACCAAGAAGGCCTATGCGGCGATCTTCGGCGGCACGCCCAGCGACGCCAAGGTCCACAGCCTGATCGACAGCCGCGTGGACTATCTCGCCTATTACGGCGGCGACGGGCCGGAGGGCATGGGAACCAAGGCGGCCATGGTCGGCTTCCTGCTGGCGGCGGCGGCGACCGAGAACCTGGGCGTGATGGCCCGTTCGAACGACGCCTGGCTGACGGACCTAGCCGACGGCATGGCGCCGTACGCGGTCAACATCCTCGATCCGGCCGCCGGCTACTACAAGACCGAATACATCTTCGGCGGCGGCTAGCTCACACCTGGCACAACGGGCAGAAGAAGGTCGAGCGGCCGGCCTGGACCTGGCGGGCGATGACGCCCGCGCAGCCCGGCGTCGGGCAGGGCTGGCCCTCGCGGTCGTAGACGCGGAAGCGGTGCTGGAAATAGCCCAGCGCCCCGTCGGCGGCGGCGAAGTCCTTCAGGGTGGAGCCGCCGACCTCGACGGCCTCGGCCAGCACCTCCTTGATCGCGAGAGTCAGGGGCGCGAGACGCGTCTTCGCGATCCCGCCCGACGGCTTGAACGGCGAGATACACGACCGGTGCAGGGCCTCGCACACATAGATATTGCCCAGGCCCGCGACGGTGCGTTGGTCCAGCAGCAGGGTCTTGGGTCCCTGCTTGCGGTTGGCGAACGCCTTTTCCAGCGTTTTGGCGTCGAAGCCCTCGCCCAGCGGCTCAGGTCCCATGGTGGCGAACCAGGGATGATGGCTGACGCGATCGGTGGGGATCAGGTCCATGAAGCCGAACCGGCGCGGATCATAATAGGTGACCATCGCGCCCGCCTCGGTCTCGAAGACGACGTGGGCGTGCTTGTCGTCCGGCTTGACCTCGCGGGCGAAGTCGCCGGGACGGACAGCGCCCTCCGGCGCGGCGATCTCGAAGCGGCCGGTCATGCCGAGATGCATCACCAGGGTGTCGCCCCGGTCCAGCGGGGCGAGGATGTACTTGGCCCGGCGATCGAGGCGCAGGATCTTCGCGCCCGTCAGCCGCTGGACGAAGCCATCCGGCAGGGGAAAGCGCAGGTCAGGCCGGTTGGCGCGAACGCGGGCCAGGCGCGCGCCGGAGAGGACAGGCTCGAGACCGCGTCGCACGGTCTCGACTTCGGGCAATTCGGGCAAGGATCATTCCTTAAGGCGATGACGTGGCGCGAGGCGCAAGCTAAGAGCGTCCTGTCATATAAAGAGCGCGGCCCAAAGACGTCATGAGCAACACCTCCGCCAGCTTCGGTTTCAAGGATGTCGACGCCTCGCTGAAGGCCGGGATGGTGCGCGGCGTGTTCGACCGCGTCGCCAAGAACTACGACATCATGAACGACCTGATGAGCGGCGGCGTGCACCGCCTCTGGAAGGACGCCGTCGCCGCGCGGCTCAATCCGCAGCCGGGCGAGGTGATCATCGACTGCGCCGGCGGCACCGGCGACATGGCCCGCCGCTTCGCCAAGATGGCCCGGAGCGCCCAGCAGCGCCGAGGCGGCCCCGACGCCACCATCAACATCATCGACTACAACGCCGAGATGATCATGGCCGGCATCGAGCGTGGCGGCGAACCGGAAATCACCTGGACCGTCGGCGACGCCCAACGCCTGCCGCTGCCGGACGCCTACGCCAACGCCTATGTGATCTCGTTCGGCATCCGCAATGTCACCGACATCGACGCGGCCCTGCGCGAGGCCCGCCGCGTGCTGAAGCCGGGCGGCCGCTTCCTGTGCCTGGAGTTCTCGCGTCCGGTGACCGAGGCCCTGGCCAAGGCGTATGACGCCTACAGCTTCAAGGTCATCCCGCAGGTCGGCGAGTGGGTCGCCAAGGACCGCGAGGCCTATCAGTATCTGGTCGAGAGCATCCGCCGCTTCCCCGACCAGCGCACCTTCGCCGGCATGATGGAAAACGCCGGCTTCAAGCGGGTGACCTTCACCAACTTCACCGGCGGCGTCGCGGCCCTGCACCAGGGCTGGGCGCTCTGATTTGCTGATGGCCTTTTTTTCTCCCGACTTCCCCGGCGAATGCCGGGGCCCAGATCATGGGGCTGAGCTGCGCCAGGTTTGGTCAGCGCTCAGGCTGTATCTGGATCCCGGCATTCGCCGGGAAGATCGGGGTGAAGGGAAGGGGCGCGCCAAGTGACAAACGTCTCCGCGCTTCTACGCCTGACCGGCGCGGGCTGGGCCCTGGTCCGGGCCGACGCCCTGATCCCGCGCGAGGTCGAGCCGCAATTGCCGCCGTCGGCCAAGCTGGCGGGGCGGCTGCTGCGCCTGTTCGCAGGCGGGGCGGCCAGGCGCGGCCGGCCGGGCGAGCGCCTGGCGCGGGTGCTGGAAAAGCAGGGCCCGGCGGCGATCAAGATGGGCCAGTTCCTGTCGACACGGGCCGACATCTTCGGGACCGCCTTCGCCGAGGACCTGTCGCACCTGAAGGACCGCCTGGCCCCGTTCCCGCTCGAGACGGCCAAGGCGGAGATCGTCCGCAACCTCGGCAAGCCGCTGAGCGAGGTCTACCTCGAGATCGGCGAACCGGTCGCCGCCGCGTCCCTGGCCCAGGCTCATCCGGCGGTGTTGATCGACGGCCGCAAGGTCGCGGTGAAGGTGCTGCGCCCCGGCGTCGAGCGCCAGGTCGCCCAGGACAGCGCCGTCCTGCGGCTGGCCGCGCGCCTGGCCGAGAAACTGGCCCCCGCCGCCCGCCGCCTGCGCCCGACCGAATTCGTCGAGGTCGTGATCCGGTCGCTGGACCTGGAGATGGATCTGCGCTTCGAGGCCGCCGGCTGCGCCGAGCTGGGCGAGGCCATGGCGGTCGATCCCTATATGCGCGCGCCGCTGGTCTGCTGGGAGGGCGTCGGCAAGCGGGTCCTGACCCTGATCTGGGCCGAAGGAACCCCCCTATCCGACCCCGCCGCGCTGGAACTGCCCGGCCTGGATCGCAAGGCCCTGGCCGAGAACGTCACCCGAGGTTTCCTGGCCCAGGCCCTGGACCACGGCCTGTTCCACGCCGACCTGCACGAGGGCAACCTGTTCGTCGCCGCGCCGGCCGAGGTGGTCGCCGTCGACTACGGCATCGTCGGTCGCCTGGGTCCCGGCGAGCGCCGCTATCTCGCCGAGATCCTCTACGGCTTCCTGAACCGCGACTACGCGCGGGTGGCCAAGATCCATTTCGACGCCGGCTATGTCCCCGCCCATCAGGACATGGACGCCTTCGCCCAGGCCCTGCGCGCCGTCGGCGAGCCGGTCTTCGGCCGCAACGCCCGCGAGGTCTCGATGGGCCGGCTCCTGGCCCAGCTGTTCGAGATCACCGCCCTGTTCGACATGGCCCTGCGGCCGGAGCTGGTGCTGCTGCAGAAGACCATGGTCACGGTCGAGGGCGTCGCTCGCCGCATCGACCCCACCCACGACCTGTGGGCCGCCGCCGACCCGGTGGTGCGCCGCTGGATCGGCCGCGAACTGTCGCCCGCCGCCAAGGCCCGCGACTTCGCCGAAGAAGCCCTGCGCGCCATCAAGGCCCTCGCCCGCCTGGCCGAGGCCCCGCCGGCGCCCGTCCCGGTCAAGGTAGAGCGTGACCAGACCTGGCCGCTGCTGTGGTTCCTGGTCGGCGCGGCGACGGCGGGCGCGGCGTTCGTGACGGGCCTGCTGCTGGCGCGGTAGAGCCCTACCCTTCCGCCTGTTCCCGCCGCTTGGCCGCCGAAGCCCGGCGCGCCTCGCGGGTCTTCTGTTCGTCCCAGTAGGCCGCGCCCTCGTCCGGCTTGAACATCGTGCGCGGCGCGCCTTCGCGCGACACCACCGCGAAGACATTGCCCTTGGGATCGTAGATCAGCAGGTCGCCGTTCGCGCGCTTGAGCGTCTCCGCGCCCTTGGGCGGGTCGCTGACGAAGGCGTGAACCTTGGCGACATAGTCGTCGGTCGACTTGGCGTCGAAGGTCTTGCCGTTGCTCTGGAACGAACGCTCGGCGTTTTCCTCGGCGGTGCGGGTGCGATTGGCGGCCCAGTACGGCTTGCCCGCCACCAGCTTGACCGGCGCATCGCGCGGATCGACGCGGCGGGCGCCCTCGCCCCTGCCGCCGTCGGTGGTCTCGGTCGGAGACCCAGCCTCCACGCTGGCGCGCTCGCTGGCCTTGGGCGCCTTGACCGCCGACGCCCCACTATCGCAGGCCGAGAGGCTCATCAGGCCGAGCGCGGCCACAACGCCCGCCGAGATATGTCGTACAACCTTCATGATCGTATTCGCCCCATAACTCTATCTATGCGATTACTGAACGAAAGCGGAACGAGAGTCGAGTCCCTATCTTCGCCTTGTGATTGCCGCTCGAATTGCCTCTGGCGCTTTGGTTCGAGCGTGGGCATGTGCAGGGGACGAGACGAACGCGGAAAACGGAGCGCGACGTGAGCGGAAAACGGGTTCTTCTGATCGTTGGCGGCGGGGTGGCGGCCTACAAGGCGCTGCTGCTGACACGGCTCCTCCGCAAGGCGGGCGTCGGCGTGCGGCCGATCCTCACCAAGGCCGGCGCCGAGTTCGTCACGCCGCTGTCCCTGGCGGCCCTGGCCGAGGACAAGGTCTATCAGGAGCTGTTCTCCCTGACCGACGAGCACGAGATGGGTCATATCGAGCTGTCACGCTCGGCCGACCTGATCGTCGTGTCCCCCGCGACGGCCGACCTGATCGCCAAGGCGGCCCACGGCCTGGCCGGGGATCTCGCCTCCACCACCCTGCTGGCCACCGATAAGCCGGTGCTGATGGCCCCGGCCATGAACGTGCGGATGTGGCTGCATCCGGCCACCCAGCGCAACATCGCGACCCTGAAGGCCGACGGCGTCAGCTTCGTCGGGCCGGACGAGGGCGCCATGGCCTGCGGCGAGTTCGGCCCCGGCCGCCTGGCCGAGCCGGAAGAGATCTTCGCGGCGATCATGGCGCTCCTTGAAGGAAAGGCCGCCCGGCCGCTGGCCGGGAAGAAGGCCCTGGTCACCGCCGGCCCGACCTTCGAGCCGATCGACCCGGTGCGCGGGATCACCAACCGCTCCAGCGGCAAGCAGGGCTTCGCGATCGCCGAGGCGCTGGCGAAACTCGGCGCCGAGGTCACCCTGATCGCCGGCCCGGTCGCCCTGCCGACCCCGGTGGGGGTCAAGCGGATCGATGTCGAGACCGCCCGCCAGATGCTGGCGGCCAGCCAGGCGGCCCTGCCCGCCGACGTCGGCGTGTTCGTGGCCGCCGTCGCCGACTGGCGCGTGGACGAGGCGTTCGGGACCAAGCTGAAGAAGGAAAAGGGCGGACCACCGGCCCTGACCTTCGTCGAGAACCCCGACATCCTGGCCACCCTCTCGGCCACTGGCCCGCGGCGGCCCAAGCTGGTCATCGGCTTCGCGGCCGAGACCGACCATGTCGAGGAGCACGCCCGCGCCAAGCTGGCCCGCAAGGGCTGCGACTGGATCATCGCCAACGACGTCACCGAACCGGGCGTGATGGGCGGGACCGAGAACGCCGTGCTGTTGATCACCAAGGACGGGCTTGAGCGCTGGGACCGCGCGGCCAAGGATCAGGTGGCGGCCCAAATCGCGAAGCGGATCGCCGACGCCCTCGCTTAAGCGGCGCTGGCCGGAGGCCCGGCAAATCAGCTACAGCCGGGCCGACCTTTCCCGCGCCTATCCTATGGATAGGCTCACTCTAACATAGAGAGCGTGGCGAACGCCGAAACCGCACACACTTTCGGCTGCCACGCTCTCCCAGGAACCGCCCGCATGTCCGACATCCCCGCCGGCCTCGCCATCCGCTTCAAGCGCTGGGACGGCAATGCCGACCTGCCGGTTCCGGCCTACGCCACCGCGGGCGCGGCCGGCTTCGATCTTAGGGCCCACGTGCCGGAGCACGAGCCGATCGTCCTGAAGCCGGGCTCGCGCTGCATGGCCCCGACCGGCTTCTCGGTGGCCATTCCGGACGGCTATGAGATGCAGGTGCGCCCACGCTCGGGCCTGGCTTTCAAGAACGGCGTCACGGTGGTCAACGCCCCGGGCACCGTCGACAGCGACTATCGCGGCCAGGTCTGCGTGCTGCTGATCAATCTGGGCGAAGAGGATTTCACCATCCGCCGGGGCGACCGCATCGCCCAGGGCGTGATCGCGGCGGCCCCGCAATGGTCGCTGGTCGAGGTCGACGACCTGGACGCGACCGACCGGGGCGCGGGCGGCTTCGGCTCGACGGGCGTCTAGACTTTTCCTGGATCGCGCGGTGGCCGCCAAAAAGGGCGGTCACCCTTGGCTATCGCGCTCAGACGGCCGGGTGGATCGCCCGCAGGCCCAGCATCAGATAGCCGCCAAAGCCGGCCGCGAAAGCAGCCGCGGCCATCCAGAGCACCGGGCGGATCATGTCGAGCGGCGTCTGGGGGTGGGACTTCATCTGAACCTCCTGCGACCTTCAGCGGGGCCGGCGAATACTGACGCCGGAGGAGATACGCGCTCCCGAACCGTTGGTTGCCGTTGGGGAGCGGCTTTTAATCTGTCGTGATTCCGGCGCAAGAAAAATCGTGGCGTGTCGTCGCAGGGTCAGGCTCACGGCTGCCAAGACCGCGACGGCCCGTCGGCTCGACGATGTCCGGGAACCTTTCTTCGATCGTTGATTTTTGGACGGGTGCGTCCATTTATCCCTTGAAGGGCGCGCCGGACCCCAGTATCCGGCGCCTTCGAACTTTCGATCGGAACAGATCATGGCCTCGCCGGAAACCTCCGCGAACAGGAAGAGCAAGCTGGTTCCGATGATCGCCGGGGGGGCCATCCTGGCCGGCGTGGTCGTCGGCGGGACGTTCTGGTTCCTCGACAAGCAGCACTTCGAGAGCACCGACAACGCCTTCGTCCAGGCTGACACCGTCTCGGTCAGCCCGCAGGTCTCCGGCTATGTCGCCGAGGTGCTGGTGGCCGACAACCAGCGGGTCGAGGCTGGCCAGGTGCTGGCCAAGATCGATCCGTCGACCTTCCAGGCGCGCCTTGACCAGGCGATCGCCAACGCCAGCGCCGCCGACGCGGCCATCCGCGCCATCGACGACAAGGCCAGCCTGGAGCAGGCGATGATCGCCCAGAAGGCGGCCGGCGTGACCAGCGCCCAGGCCGACGCCGGGCGCGCCAAGGCCGACCTCGAGCGCTACGACGCCCTGGCCAAGCAAGGCTGGGTCTCGCAACAGAAGGTCCAGACCGAGCGCGCCGGCGCCACCCAGACCGCGGCCGGCGTCGCCAGCGCCCAGGCCGCTCTCGAGGCCGAGAAGCGCGCCGCCCAGTCGCTGGGCTCGGCCAAGGCCCAGACCATCGCCCAGGCCGCCGCCGCCCACGCCGCCGTGGAGCAGGCCAAGCTGGATCTGGAGCGCACCGTGATCCGCGCGCCTGCCGGCGGCGTAGTCGGGGCCCGCTCGGTTCGTCCGGGTCAGCTGGTCCAGCCGGGCGTGGCGCTGATGTCGATCGTGCCGCTGGGCCAGGCCTATATCGTCGCCAACTTCAAGGAGACCCAGGTCTCGCGCATCCGCGTCGGCCAGCCGGTCGAGATCAAGGCCGACGCCTTCGGCAAGCAGAAGATCGTCGGCAAGGTCGACAGCTTCGCCCCCGCCACCGGCCAGGAGTTCGCCCTGATCCCGGTCGAGAACGCCGTCGGCAATTTCACCAAGATCACCCAGCGCCTGCCGGTCAAGATCGTGGTCGACCGCAGCCAGCTGGGCCAGGCCCTGCGTCCGGGCCTGTCGGTCGAGATCAAGGTCGACGTCCGCGACCGGTCGGGCCCCTCGTTCGCCGAGGCCGGCCAAGCCACGCCGCAAGTCGCCCGCCAGGGCGTGGATCGCTAGAGCGAAGGAGCGCGTCATGACCGACGCCGCCCTGCCCGCCGCCGCCGCTCCCCAGGCCCCGACAAAACCCGAGGTCGACTGGACCAAGCTGTTCCTCGGCTTCGGCGCCATGGTCATCGGCCAGTTCATGGCCATCCTGGACATCCAGATCGTGGCGGCCTCGCTGCCGCAGATCCAGGCCGGCGTTGGGGCCAGCACCGACCAGATCAGCTGGATCCAGACGGCCTATCTGATCCCCGAGGTCGTGATGATCCCGCTGTCGGGATACCTGTCGCGCCTGTGGGGCACCCAGCGCCTCTATCTGATCTCGTGCACGGGTTTCATCGTCATGAGCGTGCTGACGGGCCTGTCCTCGTCGATCGACATGATGATCCTGACGCGGGCTCTGCAGGGCTTCATCGGCGGGGCGATGATCCCGACGGTGTTCGCCGTGGCCTTCACCGCCTTCCCGCCCGAGCGGCGCATCACCGCCAGCGTGATCATGGGCCTGATCGTCACCCTGGCCCCGACGGTCGGTCCCACCCTGGGCGGACACCTGACCGAGGCGTTGAGCTGGCGCTGGCTGTTCTTCATCAACGTCCCGACCGGGTTGGTGGTGCTGTTCGGCGTCTATCGCTGGGCCGACTTCGACAAAGGCGATCCCAGCCTGGCCAAGGGCTTCGACTGGTTCGGGCTGATCGTCATGGCGATCTTCCTGATGAGCATGCAGTTCGTACTGGAAGAGGGCGCCAAGGACGATTGGTTCGACGACAGCGGCATCCTGTGGCTGACCGTGGTCGCCGTCCTGGGCGGGGTGACCTTCATCTGGCGACAGCTGACCTACAGGAACCCGATCGTCGAACTGCGCGCCTTCGCCAATCGCAACTTCTCGGTCGGCGTGCTGATGACGGCCGTCTCGGGCGCCAGCCTGTTCGGCGGCACCTTCCTGCTGCCGCAGTTCCTGGGCCGGGTGCGCCACTATTCGGCGTCGGAGGTCGGCACGACGATGATCGTGTCGGGCCTGTCGATGTTCCTGACCGGGCCGATCGCCGGCCGCCTGGTGCGCAAGACCGACCCGCGCGTGCCGATGTTCATCGGCTTCATTCTGGCCGGCTGGGGCATGTACATGGCCCACGGCGTGACCAAGGACTGGGGTTTCTGGGAATTCGCCGGCGTCCAGGCTTGTCGCGGCGTCGGCGTCATGATCGCCATGATCGCCACCCAGCAGATCACGATGAGCACCCTGCCCCCGCATATGGTCAAGAACGCCTCCGGCCTGGTGAACCTGTCGCGCAACACCGGCGGGGCCATCGGCCTTGCCCTGCTCGCCACCTCGATCTCCCAGCAGACGGCGCTCTACTACGACGACCTGACCTCGAAGGTGACCCAGGGCGGCGCGACGGCCGGCATGATGGCGGGCCTGATGGAGCGGATGCAGCAGCTGGGCGTCGCCGACCCCGGCGGCGCGGCGCGCAAGGCCATCGGCGGCATGTTGCAGCAGCAGGCCACGGTCATGGCCTTCGGCGACAGCTTCACCCTGCTGGCCATCGGCTGCTTCGTCGCCGCCGGCGTCTCGCTGCTGGCCGCGCCGGTCAAGAACGCCGCCCCGCCGCCCTCGGACGCTCACTGATGCCCGGAGTTTTCTGATGCCAAGGGTGCCCGGACAGATCGACGTCGCCAAGACCGAAGCCATCCTCGACGCCGCCGTCGAGGTGATCGGCGAACGCGGCCTCGCCGCTCCGATGGAGGCGATCGCCCGTCGGGCGGGGGTCTCCAAGCAGACGGTCTACAACCACTACGGCTCCAAGGCCGAGCTGATGCGAGCCCTGATGAATCGCCGCGTGGAGGCCATCACCGCCCCCCTTCGGGAACCCGGCGCCATCGAGAATCCCACCGAGGCCCTGGAGGCCTATGCCCGCTCGGTGCTGGAGACGGTGATCACTAGCAAGAGCTACTCGATGATGCGGGTGATCATGCTGGGGTCCGGGGAGATGCCCGACGTCGCCCAGGAGGTCTTCGAGGCCGGTCCCTTGAGCGCCCGCCGGCAGTTGGCGGCGTTCCTGAAGACCGAGACCGAGCTGGGCCGGATGAAGGTCGAGGATTTCGACCAGGCCGCGGAGTTCTTCTCCGGCATGGTCATGGGCCACGGCCAGCTGCGGTCCCTGCTGCGCCTGCCGTCCGACAAGACCCCGGAACAGTACGGCCGCCTCGCGAGGGAGGCGGCCGAGAGGTTCATGCGGGCTTACGCGCCGTAGAGGTCTGGCGTCCTTCGAGGCCCGCTTTGCGGGCGCCTCGGGATGAGGAATTCAGAACAACCTCATCCTGAGGTGCGCGCTCCTGAGCGCGCCTCGAAGACGCACAACGGCTCAGCAAGTCGCCCTACGCCTCTTCGGGGTCCGGCATGCCCATCATGTGGAAACCGGCGTCGACGTGGACGACTTCACCCGTGGTCGACTTGCCAAGGTCCGAGGCCAGCCACAGGGCGCAGCCCGCGACGCCTTCCATCGAGGTGTCTTCCTTCATCGCCGAGAAGGCGCGGCCCTGAGCGATCATGCCGCGACCGCCCGAGATGCCGGCCAGCGACAGGGTGCGCATGGCGCCGGCCGAGATGGCGTTGGCGCGGATGCCCTTGGGGCCAAGGTCGCGAGCGATGTAGCGGGTCGAGGCTTCCAGAGCCGCCTTGGCCACGCCCATGGTGTTGTAGTTCGGGATCGTCCGCTCCGACCCCAGATAGGTCATGGTCACCAGCGAGCCGCCGTTCGGCATGATCTTGCTGGCGCGCTTGGCGACGTCCACGAAGCTGAAGGCCGAGATGTTCATGGCCGTCAGGAAGCCTTCGCGGGTGGTGTTGTCCACGAACGAGCCCTTCAGCTCGTTCTTGTTGGCGAAGGCCACCGAGTGGATCACGAAGTCCAGCGTGCCGAACTCCTTCTCGATCAGCGCGAAGGCCGCGTCCATCGAGGCGTCGTCGGTGACGTCGCAGGGGATCATCGTCTTGACGCCGATGCTCTCGGCCAGCGGGCGCACGCGGCGCTCCAGATCCTCGCCCTGATAGGTGAAGGCCATCTCGGCGCCCTGGGCGGCCAGCTGGCTGGCGATGCCCCAGGCGATCGAGTTGTGATTGGCCACGCCCATGACGAGGCCCTTCTTGCCCCGCATCAGCTCGCCCTTGGGGAACGCGTATTCGTCGGCCATGTGTCGGGCCCTTTCCGGAAGTCGTTGACCGCTGGTTAGCAGGCGGCTCCGCCGGGCGGAACCCTCCCCAACCTAGTCGGCGCGGCTGAAGATCAACGTGCCGTTGGTGCCGCCGAAGCCAAAGCTGTTGGACATCACCGTCTGCAGCGGCTTGTCGACGCGCTGGCGCAGGATCGGCAGGTCGGCGAACTCGGGATCCAGCGTCTCGATGTTGGCGCTCTCGCACGCGAAGCCGTTGTTGAGCATCAGGATCGAGTAGATGGCCTCCTGCGCGCCGGCCGCGCCCAGGCTGTGCCCGGTCAACGACTTGGTCGACGAGATCATCGGGGCCTTGTCGCCGAACACCTCGCGCACCGCGCCCATCTCCTTGCTGTCGCCGACCGGCGTCGAGGTGCCGTGCGGGTTCAGGTAGTCGATGGTCCGGCCGCCGGCGTCGGCCATGGCCAGCTTCATGCAGCGCGCCGCGCCCTCGCCCGACGGGGCGACCATGTCGTAGCCGTCGGAATTGGCCGCATAGCCCACGAGTTCGCCGTAGATCTTGGCCCCGCGCGCCTTGGCGTGCTCGTACTCTTCCAGCACCACGACGCCCGCGCCGCCGGCGATCACGAAGCCGTCGCGGTCCTTGTCGTAGGCGCGGCTGGCCACCGCCGGGCGGTCGTTGAAGTTGCTGCTCATGGCCCCCATGGCGTCGAACAGGTTCGACAGGGTCCAGTCCAGCTCCTCGCAGCCGCCGGCGAAGATGATGTCCTGCTTGCCCATCTGGATCTGCTCGGCGCCCGCGCCGATGCAGTGGGCGCTGGTCGCGCAGGCCGAGCTGATCGAATAGTTGATCCCGCGGATCTTGAACCAGGTCGACAGCACCGCCGACGGACCCGAGCTCATGGCCTTGGGCACCGCGAACGGACCGATCCGCTTGGGACCCTTCTCCCTCGTCGTGGCGGCGGCCTCGACGATGACGCGGGTGGACGGGCCGCCCGAGCCGACGATCAGGCCGGTGCGCTCGTTGGAGATGTCGCTCTCCTCAAGGCCGGAGTCGGCGATCGCCTGCTCCATGGCGATGTGGGCGTAGGCCGTGCCGGGCGCCAGGAAGCGGGCGGCGCGGCGGTCGACCAGCGGCTCCCACTCGATCTGGGGCGCGGCGTGGACCTGACAGCGGAAGCCGAGCTCGGCATATTCCGGCGCGGCGATCACGCCGGACTTGGCTTCCTTCAGGGACGCCAACACCTCATTGGCGTTGTTGCCGATGGACGAGACGATCCCCAGTCCGGTGACGACGACGCGACGCATATCGTAAATCCTCTTCTCCCCCTCGAAATCCGCCAGGGGCCAGCTCTCCCAAATCCCCGAGCGCGGCGTCGCCGCTCCCGGAATGGCCGGTCTCGTCTAACGGATCAGGACGCCATCTGTTCGGGCGTGAACAGCCCGACCTTGAGGTCCTTGGTTTCGTATATGGCCTTGCCGTCGGCTTCCAGGACGCCGTCGGCGATTCCCATGACCAACTTACGCATGATCACCCGCTTCAGGTCGATCTTATAGACGACTTTCTTGACGTCCGGCGTCACCTGGCCCGTAAACTTGACCTCGCCGACGCCCAGGGCGCGGCCACGGCCGGGACCACCCGACCAGCCCAGGAAAAACCCGACCAGCTGCCACATGGCGTCCAGGCCCAGGCATCCGGGCATGACGGGATCGCCGATGAAGTGACAGCCGAAGAACCAAAGGTCGGGATTGATGTCGAACTCGGCCTCGACATAGCCCTTGCCGTGCTTGCCGCCCTCGGCCTCGATCCGGACGATGCGATCGAACATCAGCATCGGCGGGGCCGGAAGCTGGGCGTTGCCGGGGCCGAACAGCTCGCCGCGGCCGCAGGCCAGGAGTTCTTCGAAGGTGTAGGCGTTCTTCTGCATGGGGACGCCCTAGCACGGCGGCGGGTCAGGTCTCAACGTTTCCCTGACGGGGGGTGTTCCGACGCCGGGCGGACGGGCGCCTAACCCTTGCGACACTGCACGGCCGGATCCGCGCCCCAGATGTCGCTTTCCTTGGCCCAGCCGGACGAGCCGTCGGCGCGCAGCTTGCACCAGCCCTCTTCGCACTTGTCGAGCTGGGCGACCGAGCGGCCCTTCAGATAGGCGCTGACCTTGGCTCCATCCCGGGGGGCGCCGAGCAGAGGCAGGTTGGTCGGCTGCACGCGCATGGCCGAGCGGCGGCCGTCGGTGGTCCGCTTGTGCACCCAGGCCAGTCCGCCTTCCGGATCGCAGATCCGCCGCCACTCGCGGGTTTCGGCCACCACCTGCACCGGCAGGCCCTTGGCGTGGTAGATCCACAGCAGCCGATGGGCCTCGTCCGGGCCGTTGCGCGCGTTGACCTCGGCGTATTTCAGCGACACATAACGTGGCACCTCCAGGCCCGACGGCGTGATCTTGGGGCCCTCCGCCAGGGCCGGACCCGCCAGCAGACCGACGATCGCCCCAAGAACGACATGAAACGAACCTTGTTTTGTTTTCGACGGCATGTTGCTTGGCCCCCTCGGGCCCCTTTGCTACAGCTTTCAAACGCCCGTCAGTGAGAGCTTTTCAAACCGCCCATGGCCGCCCGCAAGCTCAAAGTCATCGTCACCCGCAAACTCCCCGATCCGGTGGAGACGCGAATGTGCGAACTGTTCGATACCGAACTGAACGTCTCCGACAAACCCTTGACGGCGGATGAACTGGTCGAGGCCATGAGCCGCGCCGACGTGCTGGTGCCGACGATCACCGATCGTATCGACTCGCGCCTTCTGTCGCGATCCGGCGATCGGCTCAAGCTGATCGCCAATTTCGGGGCCGGTGTCGACAATATCGACGTCGCCACGGCCAATGCGCGCGGCATCATCGTCACCAATACGCCGGGGGTCCTGACCGAGGACACCGCCGACCTGACCATGACCCTGATCATGGCCGCCTCGCGCCGGATCGTCGAAGGCGCCGAGGTGGTCAAGTCCGGCGGCTTCCACGGCTGGTCGCCGACCTGGATGCTGGGCCGCCGCCTGTGGGGCAAGCGCCTGGGCATCATCGGCATGGGCCGCATCGGTCAGGCCGTGGCTCGGCGCGCCAAGGCCTTCGGCATGCAGGTGCACTATCACAACCGCAAGCCCGTCAGCCCCCGCATCGCCGAGGAGCTGGGCTGCACCTACTGGGAAAGCCTCGACCAGATGCTGGCCCGGATGGACTTCGTCTCGGTCAACTGCCCACACACCCCGGCCACCTATCACCTGCTGTCGGCTCGCCGCCTGAAGCTGCTGCGGCCGCACGCGGTGCTGGTCAATACCGCCCGCGGCGAGGTGATCGACGAAGGCGCGCTGGCCAACATGCTGGCCAAGGGCGAGATCGCCGGCGCGGGCCTCGACGTCTACGAGCACGAGCCCGCGATCAACCCCAAACTCTTGAAGCTGCCCAATGTCGTGCTGCTGCCCCACATGGGCTCGGCGACGGTCGAGGGCCGGATCGACATGGGCGAGAAGGTCATCGTCAACGTGAAGACCTTCATGGACGGCCACCGGCCGCCAGACCGGGTGATCCCGGCGATGCTATAAAGGCTCAGCGGGTTGTCATGTTGGCGGCCATGCGCCCGAAGACGTCGTTGAGCGCCCCGGCCATCTCGCGATCGACCTGAACCTGGTCCAAGGCGCGGCGCATCGCCTCCGTCCATTGCCCCGCCGTGGCGGCGTCGATCGGCATCGCGCGGTGCATGGACATCATGCAGACGCCTGGGTTCGCGACGAACCAGTCGCGCGGGCCGCCCAGCCAGCCGGTCAGCCAACCCTTCAGCGCGGCGCGCACGTTGGTCATGTCGGGCGCGTGCATGGCCCGCAATCCCACATAGGCCTGGTCGGTCTCGACGAGGTCGTAGAAGGTCTCGACCAGGGCGTCGACGCGGGCGGCGCCGCCGATCTGGTCGAAGGCGGTCTGTTGAACGGTCATCGAAGGCTCCGGACTCGAAACCGGCAGGATCAACGCGATCGACCGACCGCGCCTTGATCCCCCTCAAGCCCGTCGCGCGAACCTAGCCGCGCATGTCGCCCGTCTCGACGAACCGCTGGTGCCAGGCGAAGGCCTCGTCCAGCAGGGTCGGGGATTGCTGACCGTAGGAGTCGCGGCGGGCGCGGGCCAGATAGTCCTTGAGGGCCGGACGGTAGTCCGGGTGCGAGCAGTTCTCGATGATCACCTCGGCCCGCTGGCGGGGCGACAGGCCGCGCAGGTCGGCCAGGCCCTGCTCGGTGACCAGGATCTGGACGTCCTGATTGATGTGGTCGACGTGCGGCGCCTTCGGGACGATGGTCGAGATCTTGCCGCCCTTGGCGGTCGAGGGGGCCATGAAGATCGAGACATAGGCGTTGCGGGCGAAGTCACCACTGCCGCCGATGCCGTTCTGGATGCGCGAGCCCATCAGGTGGGTCGAGTTCACCGCCCCGTGGATGTCGGCCTCGATCATGCCGTTCATGGCGATGCAGCCCAGGCGGCGGATCAGCTCGGGGTGATTGCTGATCTCCTGGGGCCGCAGCACCAGCCGATCGCGGAAGCGGGCCATGTCGGCGTTCAGGGCGGCGGCCGCCTCGGGGCTCAACGAGAACGCGGTGGCCGAAGCGGTCAGCAGCTTGCCGGATTCCATCAGCTCCAGCATCCCGTCCTGCAGCACCTCGGTAAAGGCGGTCAGGTTGTCGAACGGACCGTGGACCAGGCCCGACATCACCGCGTTGGCGATGTTGCCCACGCCCGACTGTAACGGCAGAAGGCTGGCCGGCAGGCGGCCGCGCGCGACCTCGTGACGGAAGAATTCCAGGAGATGGCCGGCGATGGCGCGATGATCCTCGCCCGGGGCGTCGAACGGCAGATTTCGGTCGGGGGAGTCGGTTTCGACGATGGCGACGATCTTGGAGGGATCGCAGCGGAAATAGGCCTCGCCGATGCGCTGGTCGGGCCGCACCAGCGGGATCGGCACGCGGTTCGGCGGCAGGGCGGTGCCGTAATAGATGTCGTGCATCCCTTCCAGCGCCGGATTCTGCCAGCGGTTGACCTCCAGGATCACCTTCGAGGCCCGGTCGATCCAGGTCTTGTTGTTGCCCACCGACGAGGACGGGATCAGCGCGCCGTCGGGGCGGATGCCGCTGACCTCGATGATCGCCGTGTCCAGCGGACCTAGGAACCCCTGCCAGGCCATCGGCGCGACCTGGGACAGGTGCATGTCGAAATAGTCCATCTCGCCGCGATTGATCTTGTCGCGGGCGATGGGATCGGAGTTGTACGGCAGGCGGAATTCGATGCCGTCGGCCTTGGCCAGGGCGCCGTCCAGCTCCGGCCCCGTCGAGGCCCCGGTCCAAACTCTCAGGCGGAAGGGGTTTCCAGCCGCGTGCTCGGCTTCGATGCGGCTGGCCAGGGCCATCGGCACGGCCTTGGGATAGCCCGATCCGGTGAAGCCGCTCATGCCCACCGTCTCGCCCGGCGCGATCAACGCCGCGGCCGCTTCGGCCGGCATGATCCTGGCCGCCAGGCTCTCCAGTCCGATCCGTGATCCGCTCATCTTCCAAGCCTCCGTACAGGATGCCGAAGGCTTAGCTTGGCCGTCGGGCTGGTGTCTGTCCCGTATTAGCCCGCGGTGGTCAATATCTGACGGGGTGCGTCGCCAGCCACGTCTTCAGATCGGCCACCGATCGTTCCGGAATCTGCTCCATCGGCACGTGGCCGACTCCCGGATAGAGGATCAGGGTCGCGCCCGGTATGGCCTTGTGGAATTTCTCGCCGTCCAGGGCCGGGATCAGCCGGTCGTCCTGGCCGAACATCACCAGGGTGGGAACATGGATCCGCGACAGCTCGGACGCCGAGGCCAGGCGGCGCGGGCCGGTCTGCAGGCCCAGCAGGATATCCCGGTGACCCGGCGCGCGCGCCAGGTCGACATAGCGATCGATCAGCGCCGGGGTGACCAGCCTGGGATCCAGATAGGCCGCGCGCAGGCCCTGGGCGACCAGCGGCCGGGCGTCGATGTTTCGCAACAGCTTTCTTCCCAGCGGATTGCGCAGGATCGCGAAGATCGAGGCCCCTCCGGCCTTGCTCATCGGCCAGCCGGCCGCATCGACCAGGACCAGGCGCTGGACCTTGTCCGGATGGTTCAGCGCAAAGGCCCAGGCCACCCCGCCGCCCATCGAATTGCCGCCGAGGGTGAAGCGGGTCAGGCCCAGCTTGCCCGTCACCCCGTCGACAACAGCGTCGAAGCCGTCTCGCCCGGCCGCATAGCCCGGGGGCGTACGGGTCAAGCCATGGCCGGGCAGGTCGAGGACAACCACGCGATAGTCGCTCGACAGCGCCTTGGCCCACGCGTCCCAGGCATGGGTCGAGGCCGAGAAGCCATGCACCAGCACGATGGCCGGCCCCTCGCGCGGGCCGAGATCGCGATAGTGCGCCCGAACACCGCCCGGCAGATCCATGTACTGGGAATCGGCGTAGCCATACCGCGCTTCCAGCGCGGCGTAGGGTATGTCCGGCCGCTGCAGCAGAAGCCAACCGGCGGTCGCCAGCACCACGATCAGTCCAAGAGCGGTCGCGAGGCCGCGCGCCAGCGTCTTCATCCCGCCCCTCCCGGCGCCTGAACCCCAGCTTCGGAATTTGGACGAACGCCGTTCCGCGTCAAGCGCCGCACGACGGACAACGGGGATCGGCCCCGATCCGCACGGTGCGGGTTTCGGCCGAAAGGGCGTCATAGATCAACAGCTTGCCCGACAAGGGTTCGCCCGCGCCGACGACCAGCTTGATCGCCTCGAGGGCCATCATCGATCCGATCACCCCCGCCAACGCGCCGACCACGCCGACCAAGGCGCAGGTCTCGGCGTCCGGCGGGGTTTCCGGCACCAGGCAACGGTAGCACGGCCTGCCGTGGAAAATCCCGACCTGACCGGTCCAGCGCCCCAGGGCCCCGCTGACCAGTGGCTTGCCGTGGACCAGGCAGGCGTCGCTGACGGCGAAGCGCGTGGCGAAGTCGTCGGTGCCGTCCAGGACGAGGTCATACCGGCCGACGATGTCGCCGGCATTGGCGGAGTCCAGCCATACCGGGTGGGTTTCCACGACGGTGTGCGGGTTCAGGGCGGCCAGACGCTCGACCGCCGCCACGACCTTGGGCCGGCCGACATCGGCGGTGGAGTAGAGCACCTGGCGCTGCAGGTTCGACAGCGAGACGGCGTCGGGATCCACCAGGCCGATCGTCCCGACCCCGGCGGCGGCCAGGTACAGCGCCGCCGGCGCGCCGAGGCCCCCGGCCCCGACCATCAGCACGCGCGCGCCTTTCAGCTTTTGCTGACCCGGACCGCCGACTTCGCGAAGCACCAGATGGCGGGCGTAGCGCTCGACCTCGGCCTCTGAAAAACTCATGGCGCTTGACCCTCCGGCCCGGCCTCGCCACATGCGAAGCCATGCAAAGCTCGACTTCCTTCCCCGACTGGCACGGCACGACCATTCTGGCGGTGCGCAAGAACGGACAGACCGTGATCGCCGGCGACGGACAGGTCTCCATGGGGCCAACCGTCGTCAAGGGCAACGCCCGTAAGGTGCGCCGCCTGGCCGGCGGCAAGGTGGTGGCGGGCTTCGCCGGGGCCACGGCCGACGCCTTCACCCTGATCGAGCGCCTCGAGGCCAAGCTGGAGCAATATCCCGACCAGCTGGCCCGCGCCTGCGTGGATCTGGCCAAGGACTGGCGCACCGACCGCTATCTGCGCCGGCTGGAAGCCATGCTGCTGGTGGCCGACAAGACCGCCATCTACACCGTCACCGGCGTCGGCGACGTGCTGGAACCGGGCGAAAGCGCCGACGGCAACGCCGTGGCGGCGATCGGCTCGGGCGGCAATTATGCCTTGGCGGCGGGTAAAGCACTACTCGACCAGGACCTTTCGGCCGAGGAGATCGCTCGCAAGGCGATGGCCATCGCCGCCGAGATCTGCGTCTACACCAACGGCAATCTCACGGTCGAAGCGCTTTAGGGCGAGGCCCAGCGGGTTTTCGTCGCAAACGAGATGCGCGGCGAATTCTCCCGGCGCTTGGCTAGGCGCGGGGAGGATCCCGCCATGCTGAAGACCCTTTTGATCGCTTGCGTTGCGTTGGCCGGCGCCGGCGCCGTTCAGGCCGAGTCCAAGAACCCCGCCGACCAGGTGGAGGCCGCCGAGCGCGCCTTCGCGACCGACGGCCTGGCCTTGGGCGTGAAGCGCGCGTTCCTGAAGCATATGGCCGACGACGCCATCATCTTCACGCCCACGCCGGCCAACGCTCGCGCCTTCCACGAAAGTCGGGCGCGCGACAATGGGCCCAAGCTGGAATGGTGGCCGGCCTGGGTGGTCGCCGCCCGGTCCGGAGACCTGGCCCTTTCCACCGGCCCGTCCTTTTTCGACGGCAAGCCGGGCGGCTGGTACTCCAGCATCTGGCGCAAGGACGCCGACAATGTCTGGCGCTGGATCTATGACGGCGGCAACGCCGCCGACCCGGTCTCGGCTCCCGTCCAGACGACGCCGGCGCGGAAAGGGCCAATGTCCAAGACTGGCGAAGGCTCGGCCGCCAAGGCCTTCGACGCCGTGCGGGCGGCCGAGGCGATGCTGAGCCAATCGGCTGAGAAGGACGCGCCCCAGGCTTACAAGGCCGTTCTGTCGGCCGACGCCCATTTGATCGGTCCGCGCGGAGCTCGCGCCTTGCTCCCAACGGCGATCGCGGAACGCTTGGAACAGCGTCCGACGGCCATGACCCTGACCTTACGGGGCGGCGGCGCCGCCAAGGCCGGCGATTTCGTCTGGACCCATGGCGAAGCCGCGTGGTCGGAGGGTCAAAAAGCCGTCGCCGCACACTATATGCATGTCTGGCAAAGGCGGCCCAACGGGTGGCGCCTGATCTTCGAGACCCTGATCAACGACCGATGACCGAGTTTTCCCCCCGCGAGATCGTTTCCGAACTGGACCGTTACATCGTCGGTCACGCCGAGGCCAAGAAGGCCGTCGCCGTGGCCTTGCGCAACCGCTGGCGCCGCCGGCGCGTGCCGGCCGATCTGCGTGACGAGGTCACCCCCAAGAACATCCTGCTGATCGGCCCCACCGGTGTCGGCAAGACCGAGATCGCCCGCCGCCTGGCCAAGCTGGCCCAGGCGCCGTTCCTCAAGGTCGAGGCCACCAAGTTCACCGAGGTTGGCTATGTCGGCCGCGACGTCGACCAGATCGTCCGCGATCTCGTGGAAAGCGCGCTTGCCATGGTCCGCGACAAGCGCCGCGCCGCCGTGAAGGCGAAAGCGGAAGCCGCCGCCGAGGAGCGCATCCTCGACGCCATGACCGGCCCCGGCTCGACCGCCGCCCGCGACAGTTTCCGCAAGAAGCTCCGCGCCGGCGAGCTGGACGATAAGGAAATCGAGCTGCAGCTGGCCGACACCGGCGGCGGCGCCAGCTTCGAGATCCCCGGCCAGCCCGGCGCCCAGGTGCTGAACCTGTCGGAAATGATGAAGTCGTTCGGCGGCGGTCGCACCAAGACCCACAAGACCACCGTCACCGGCGCCTGGGCCCCGCTGATCGCCGAGGAAAGCGACAAGCTGCTCGACCAGGAAGCCCTGACCCAAGAGGCCCTGGAGCTGACCGAGAACCACGGCATCGTCTTCCTGGACGAGATCGACAAGGTCGCCAGCAGCGCCCAGCGCTCGGGCGCCGACGTCTCCCGCGAGGGCGTGCAGCGCGATCTGCTGCCGCTGATCGAGGGTACGACGGTCTCGACCAAGTACGGACCGGTGAAGACCGACCACATCCTGTTCATCGCCTCGGGCGCCTTCCACGTGGCCAAACCGTCGGACCTGCTGCCCGAGCTGCAGGGCCGCCTGCCGATCCGCGTCGAGCTGAAGGGCCTGTCGCGCGACGACATGCGCCGAATCCTGACCGAGCCGGAGGCCAACCTGATCCGCCAGCACCAGGCTCTGATGCTGACCGAGGGCGTGACCCTGACCTTCACCGACGAAGCCATCGACGCCCTGGCCGACGCGGCCGTGGCCGTGAACAACTCGGTCGAGAACATTGGCGCCAGGCGTTTGCAGACGATCCTGGAGAAGGTGGTCGAGGAGATCAGCTTCTCGGCGGCCGATCGTAGCGGCGAGACCGTGGCGATCGACGCGGCCTATGTCCAGGAGCGGATCGGCGCCCTGGCGGCCAACGCCGACCTGAGCCGGTTCATCCTCTAGGGCGACCGAAAACCCCGCCCTTCGACAAGCTCAGGGTGAGGTTTTCTACTGATCGGCGGCAAGAGTAGTCCTCGCCCTGAGCCTGTCGAAGGGCGAGGACGGACCCTGGGTTTCATGAGGCGACCGCGACCGCCTCCATCCCGAGGATCGCCGCCTTGCGGGCCAGGCCCCAGTGGTAGCCGGTCAGCTTGCCGCTCTTGCCGATCGCCCGGTGGCAGGGGATCAGCAGCGAGATCGGGTTGGCGCCGATGGCCCCGCCGGTGGCCTGGAACGCCCTGGGCTTGCCGGCCCAGCACGCCACTTGTCCGTAGGTGGCGGTCTCGCCGGCCGGGATCCGCAGCAGGGCCTTCCAGACCTGCACGTGATAGGGCGAGCCGATCAGCACCACCGGCAACGGCCCTTCCCCGCCCGTGAAGGCGTGGATCGCCGTGGCCTGGGCGGCTTCGTCGTCGCGCCGCCAGTCGGCGGCCGGGAAACGGCGGTGCATGTCGGCGAAGGTCGCCTCGTCGTCGCCGTCCGAGAAGGCTAGGCCCGCCAGGCCGCGCTCGGCCATTACGAACAGGCCCTTGCCGAACGGCGTCGGGGCCCAGCCCCAGCGCAGCCGCATGCCCGCCCCGCGCCGGCGCACCTCGCCAGGGGTCGCGGCCTCCTGGGCGATGAACAGGTCGTGCAGCCGCGAAGGGCCCGACAGCCCGGCGTCGAAGGCCGCGTCCAGCACCGTGCCGCCGGCCTCCAGCGAGCGTCGGGCCTCGGCGTGGGCTATGGCCGAGACGAAGCTCTTGGGGCTGACCCCGGCCCAGCGGGTGAAGACGCGCTGGAAGTGGAACGGCGACAGGCCCACGGCCTGAGCGGCCTCGTCCAGCGAGGGATGATCCGACCACCGCTCGGCCAGCCAGTCGAGCGCCTTGGCCATGCGATGATAGTCGACCGAGCGTTCGGCCAGACGAACCAGCTCCTGGCTGGCGGTCTCCTGGATCGCGGTCGAAAAAGGGGATGCGTCGTAGGCCATGCTCATAGGCTATGGCGCGCGGAGAACAGTGTCCGCCCGGTTCTTGCGGTCGGTTTCTGGGCGGTCTGCTTCGGGGCGATCATGACCAGCGCTCGTTTCGGGCCGCGCGGATGGCGTCCTGCAAGGCGCTGGCGAAGCGGGTCCGCTCGTCGGGACCGAGCGACCGGGCCAGGGTCAGGCGCTTGCGATAGATCATCAGGCGGACGCGGGTCTCATGCTCGCCAAGATGGTCGACGCCGACCCGGGTGAAGGCGGTCGGCGATGTCCAGACGGTGCGTGCGCCCTTCTCGTCCTCGCGGCTGACCGTGACGGCCTCCGCCGTGACCTGGACCCGCTCCACCCGCCGAGCGGCGCGGTCCGAGGCCCGCAGCGCCAGCCACAGGGCCAGGACGTCCAGTCCCAGGAACGGCAGGACCGGCGGCGCGCCGACCACCAGCAGGAAGATCGCCACCATCACGTTGAAGGCCATGACCACCGCCAACAGCACCACGGCGCCCCGCGGCGTCAGCGAGCGGTGGGGCGCGATCACGCGGTCCATGTAGATCGGCGGGGCCATGGCGGGAATTTACGACCGTCGGCCGCGCTTGGCGAGCCGTCCTTCTTGGCGTTTCTGGCGCATCACGGCATGGTCCGCGCCATGGCCAAGCCCGCGCTCGCGAAGAAAAAGAAACCCGCCCAGAAACGCGTCAGCCCCGCCGAACGCGAGCGGGTCGAGGTTCTGTTCGCGCGCTTCGAAAGCCTGGAGCCGCATCCCAAGACCGAGCTCAACTACGCCAACCCCTACGAACTGGTGACCGCCGTGGCCCTGTCGGCCCAGGCGACGGACGTCCAGGTCAACAAGGCCACCGGCCCGCTGTTCCAGGTCGCCGACAGCGCCGAGAAGATGCTGGAGCTCGGCGAGGAGGGGCTGATCAGGTACATCGCCTCCATCGGCCTGTTCCGCACCAAGGCCAAGAACGTCATCGCCGCCGCCCATATCCTGATGGACAAGCACGGCGGTCAGGTCCCGCTGAACCGCGAAGACCTGGAAGCCCTCCCAGGCGTGGGCCGCAAGACCGCCAGCGTGGTGCTGAACGAGCTGGACATCGAGCCCGCCATCGCCGTCGACACCCACGTCTTCCGCGTCGCGCACCGCCTGAAGCTGTCGGCCGGCAAGACGCCCGACGCGGTCGAACAGGACCTGATGCGGATCGTGCCGCCGCCCTACCAGACCCGGGCGCACCATTGGCTGATCCTGCACGGGCGCTATGTCTGCGTGGCGCGGAAACCGAAGTGCGAGATCTGCAAGATCAGCGACCTGTGCCCGTCGCGGGAGCTGTTCCTGGGGGCTTAGCCGATCGCCTTGATCACCGCCCGAGCGAAGGCCTCGCCTCGGTCGTGCGCATGTTCCAGGAAGAGATCCGGCTCGATCGCCTCCAGCTCCATCAGTTGCGGGGTGTGCTCCAGGCCCCGGATCAGGTCCACGCGGGCGTAGGTCAGCGGCGCGCCGGCCGCCTCCAGCACCATCTCGGCCGCGCGCAGGGCCTCGGGCTCAGGCGCGATCTCGGTCACCCTGCCGCCGAACTGCGGCTGGACGCGGAAGTCGCCCTCCACGGCGACCTTGGCCACGGCGTGGCTGAAGACGCCATCGAAATAGAACAGGGAAAGCTCGCCCTCTTCCCCGACGGCCGGCAGGAACGGCTGGATCAGGGCCGGACCGCTGGGGCCGCCCTCCAGCGAATCGTGGCGCTTGACCCGGATGGTCTCGTGCGAGCCGGCCGAGATCTGCGGCTTGACCACCACCTCGTCCACCCCGAAGGCGTCGAAGGCGGCCTCGACATGCTCCAGCGTCAAGGCGTCGCAGGCAAGGGTCGGTACGACCGGCGCGCCCTTCCCGGCCAGCTCCACCAGATAGGTCTTGGTCGAATTCCAGCGCAGCACCGATGGCGGATTGACCATGCGCAAGCCGGCGGCTTCGAACGCATCGAGTTGGGCGAACCAGTCGGCCTGGCGCGCGTGATAACCCCAGGCCAGGGAAGGCATGACCAGGCGCGCCTGATCCCTGCCCACCGGATCCGTCCACGGCTGGGCGGCGATGGTCAGGCCGTGGCGGCGCAGCGGCGTCGCCAGGCGCTCCAGCAGCGGCGTCCAGCTGTCGCCGTAGCGGTGCTCGTCGCGGGCGGGGACCAGGATCAGGACGTCGGCCATCGGCATACTCGCGTTCAACGAAGCCTCGCAGCTAAGATGTCGCGACACGCGCGGCAAGCCTTGCGTTGCCTTGAGCCCCCACTTCCTTTAATCGCCAAGTGTTTGTGGCTTCCCTGCCCTGTTCTTTCAAAGGTTTGTTCCGCTCCATGACCGCGCTCTACGACGTCGCCGGCATCGGCAACGCCATCGTCGACGTCATCGCTCAGTGCGACGACGCCTTCCTCGCCCAGGAAGGCCTGACCAAGGGCTCGATGGCCCTGATCGACCCGGCGCGGGCCGCGAGCCTCTATGACGCCATGGCCTCCGGCATCGAGGCCTCGGGCGGCAGCGTCGCCAACACCATGGCCGGCATCGCCAGCTTCGGCGGCAGGGCCGCCTATATCGGCAAGGTCGCCGACGACCAGCTGGGCCGCGTGTTCCGCCACGACATGAAGGCGATCGGCTGCGTGTTCACCACGCCCTCGCTGGCCGAAGGTCCGGCCACGGCCCAGAGCCTGATCAACGTCACCGCCGACGCCCAGCGCACCATGTCGACCTATCTCGGCGCCTGCGTCGAGCTGTCCAGCGCCGATGTCGATCCCGAGATTATCGAGGCCGCCCAGGTCTCGTATCTGGAAGGCTATCTGTTCGATCCGCCGGAAGCCCGCCGCGCCTTCGCCAAGGCCGCCGCCCTGGCCCACGGCGCCGGCCGCAAGATCGCGATCACCCTGTCGGACAGCTTCGTGGTCGAACGCCACCGCGCCGGCCTGCTGGGCTTCATCCAGACCCAGTGCGACATCGTCTTCGCCAATGCCGCCGAGGTCTGCGCCCTGTTCGAGACCGACGACTTCGACGCCGCGACCAAGGCGCTGACCGAGATGGTCGAGATCGCCGCCGTCACCCGCAGCGAAAAGGGTTCGGTCGTGGCCTCGGGCGGGCAACTTCACGAAATCTCGGCCTACCCCGTGGAAAAAATCGTGGACACGACCGGCGCGGGCGACCAATACGCCGCAGGTTTCCTCTACGGCCTCACCAAGGGTCTCGCGCTGCCGGTCTGCGGCCAGCTGGGCTCCCTGGCCGCCGCCGAGGTGATCGATCACTACGGTCCGCGCCCGCAGGTTTCCCTGCGCGAGCTGGCCGCCCAAAACGGTCTTTAGGCTAGAACGGACTGTAGGATTTCAATGGCCCGCACCGCTGAAGTGGTCCGCGAGACGAAGGAGACCCAGATCCGGGTCTGGATCGATCTCGACGGGACCGGCGCCTCGACGATCTCCACCGGCATCGGTTTCTACGACCATATGCTGGAGAGCTTCGCGCGCCACGGCGGCTTCGACCTCAAGGTCGAGACCAAGGGCGACCTGCATATCGACATGCACCACACGGTCGAGGACACGGGCATCGTTCTCGGCTTGGCGATCAAGCAGGCGTTGGACGGCTTCAAGGGCGTCCGGCGCTTCGGCCACGCCTATATCCCGATGGACGAGACCCTGACGCGCTGCGCCATCGACCTGTCCAACCGGCCGTATCTGATCTGGAAGGTCGACTTCAAGCGGCCCAAGGTCGGCGAGATGGACACCGAGCTCTTCAAGGAGTTCCACCACGCGTTCGCCATGAACGTCGGGGCGTGCGTCCATCTGGAGACCCTGTACGGCGACAACACCCACCATGTGGCCGAAAGCGGCTTCAAGGCCCTCGCCCGGGCGCTGCGTCAGGCGGTCGAGATCGACCCGAAGACCGGCGGCCAGGCTCCGTCCACCAAGGGCGTGCTGTAAGGATCCTCCATGCAGACCGTCGCCCTGATCGACTACGGGTCGGGCAACCTGCGTTCGGCCGAGAAGGCCCTGCGTGAGGCGGCCCGTCGCCGCGCGCTCGACGCCGAGATCGTCGTCACCGCCGACCCCGACCTCGTCGCCGAGGCCGACCGCGTCTTCCTGCCCGGCGTCGGGGCCTTCGCCTCATGCCGCGCGGGCCTGGACGCCACCGGCGTCTACGAAGCGATGAACCACGCCGTGCACCGCCGCGGTGTTCCCTTCATGGGCATCTGCGTCGGCCACCAGCTGCTGGCGACCGAAGGCCTGGAGTTCGGCGTCACGCCGGGCCTGGACTGGATCGCCGGCCAGGTGAAGAAGCTCGAGCCCAACGACCCGGCCCTGACCATCCCGCACATGGGCTGGAACGCCATCAGCTTCGTCCGCCCTCACGCCCTGTTCGCGGGGATCGAGGACGGCGCCCACATGTACTATGCCAACTCCTTCGCCCTGGACGCGGCCGACCCGGCCGATGTCGTGGCCACCACCGACCACGGCGGCCCGTTCGTCGCGGCGGTGGCCAAGGACAATGTCGCGGGCGTACAGTTTCACCCCGAAAAGTCACAAGCTTCAGGGCTCGCCCTGCTCGCCAACTTCCTGGAATGGCGCCCATGATCCTCTATCCCGCCATCGACCTGAAGGACGGCCAGTGCGTGCGCCTGCTGCACGGCGACATGGAGAAGGCCACGGTCTTCAACACCTCGCCCGCCGACCAGGCCCAGCGCTTCGTCAAGGACGGCTTCTCGTGGCTGCATGTCGTCGACCTGAACGGCGCCATCGAGGGCAAGTCGGTCAACACCGCCGCCGTCGAGTCGATCCTGGAGTCGATCTCGATCCCCGTGCAGCTGGGCGGCGGCATCCGCACGCTGGAAGGCGTCGAGGCCTGGATCGAGGCCGGCGTCAGCCGCGTCATCCTCGGCACCGTGGCCGTCCACGACCCGGACCTGGTCCGCAAGGCCGCGCGCCTATGGCCCGAGCAGATCGCCGTGGCCGTCGACGTGCGTGACGGCAAGGTCGCCATCGACGGCTGGACCGGCCTGTCGGACCTGTCGGCCATCGACCTGTCGCGCCGCTTCGAGGACGTCGGCGTCGCCGCCTTGATCATCACCGACATCAGCCGCGACGGCGCCCTGACCGGCGTCAATGTCGAGGGCGTGGGCGAACTGGCCGACGCGGTCTCCATTCCCGTCATCGCCTCCGGTGGCGTGGCCGCTGTCTCCGACATCGAGCGCCTCAAGGCCCGCCCGGGCGTCGAGATCGCCGGCGCCATCCTGGGCCGCTCGCTCTACGCCGGCACGATCAAGCCGTCCGAAGCCCTGATCGCGGCGGCCGCCTGATGCTGAAGACCCGGATCATTCCCTGCCTCGACGTGAAGGACGGGCGGGTGGTCAAGGGGGTCAACTTCGTCTCCCTGCGCGACGCCGGCGATCCGGTGGAGCAGGCCCGCGCCTATGACGCCGCCGGCGCCGACGAGCTGATGTTCCTGGACATCACAGCCTCCAGCGAGGGCCGCGGCCTGATCCTGGACGTCATCTCCCGCACCGCCGAGGTCTGCTTCATGCCCGTCTCGGTGGGCGGGGGCGTGCGTCAGGTGTCGGACATGCGCCGCCTGCTGCTGGCCGGGGCCGACAAGGTCTCGACCAACACCGCCGCCGTCGAGAACCCCGACCTGATCGCCGCCGGCGCCGACGCCTTCGGGGCCCAGTGCGTGGTCGTGGCCATCGACGCCAAGCTGCGCGAGGACGGTTCGGGCTGGAACGTCTGGACCTATGGCGGCCGCAAGGACACCGGCCTCGACGTGGTCGACTGGGCCGCCAAGGTCGTCGAGCGCGGGGCGGGCGAGATTCTTCTGACCTCGATGGACCGCGACGGGGCCAAGATTGGCTACGACATCCCGCTGCTGAAGGCCGTGACCAGCGCGGTGTCCGTGCCGGTGATCGCCTCGGGCGGCGCGGGGACCACCGAACACCTGGTCGAAGCCGCCCGCGACGGCCACGCCGCCGCCGTGCTGGCCGCGTCGATCTTTCACTTCGGCGAGATCAGCATCGGCGAGGCCAAGCAGGCCATGGCCGACGCCGGCATCCCCGTGCGCCTGGACCGGAGCGCCGCATGAGCCAGCGCCTGACTGACGTCCTGCAACGCCTCGCCGCCACGATCGCGGCCCGCAAGGGCGGTGATCCGTCGGTGTCCTACACCGCCAAGCTGCTCAACGACCCCGCCCTGGCCGCCAAGAAGCTGGGCGAGGAAGCCGTCGAGACGGTGATCGCCGCCGTGGCTCAGGATCCGGACGCCCTGGCGGCGGAGAGCGCCGACCTGCTCTACCACTGGCTGGCGCTGATGGCGGCGTCGGGGGTGTCCCTGGACGCCGTGGCCGAGAAGCTGGAGGCCCGCGAAGGGACCTCAGGCATCGCGGAAAAAGCTTCGCGGAAGAGCTGAGGGGCCCGAGGCCTCGCGCTAACCCTTGCGCTTCAGCGCCACATACAGCGCCCCGTCACCGCCGTGCCGCTGATCGGCGGTCGAGACCCCGGCGATCATCTCGCGCACGGCCGGCCCCGCCAGCCACTCCGGCGTTCGCTGTTTCAGCACGCCGTGGCCGACCCTGCCCTTGCCGGTGATGACCAGCACCGCCCGGTGGCCGTCATCATAGGCCCGTCGGATGAACCCCTCGAGCGTGGCCCTCGCCTGGTCCTGGTCGAGGCCATGCATGTCCAGGCGCGCGCCGATCGGGTCGTGCTCCTTGGCTATGCGGCGCTTGCGGTTGGGCTCGATGCGGTGGGCGGGACCTTTCAGGGCCTTGGCCGGAGCGGGCTTGAGCTCCTCGGGACTGACGCGCAGCGGCGCGATCGAGGCCAGGTGCGTGGGCTGCTCCACCGGAATGGCCGTGTCGCTCTTCACCGGCCGGATCCGCGCCTTGGAGCGCATCTTCTCGGGCTTTTCCGGCGCGCGCGGCGTCACGGTCGAGGCGACGAGCTTCCAGAGGCGCTTGTCGTCCTCGGGCCCGGGCGGCGGCTTCCTGACCATGTCAGCGCGGTACGAGCCGGTACAGGCGCAGGGCGTGGCGCACACGGCCGGCCTCGGCGCCGGCGGCCGCGCCCGTGCCCATGTAAAGATCGGCGCGGACGTCGCCCTTGATCGCCCCGCCGGTGTCCAGCGCCATGGCCAGGCGGCGATAGGCCGGAAAGGCGCCCGCCAGCTTCGGCGCGGCGGCGTCCAGCCAGTAGAGCTCGCCCATCGCGTGGCGGCTGGGATCGATGGCGATGGCCCGTCCCGGCGGCAACGGCACGCCGGCCGAGCCGACGGGCTCCTTGCCGTCATCGGGGAGCGTCTTGAAGAACACATAGCGCGGGTTCAGCTGCATGACCGCGTCGGCCTCAGGCCCGCGATGGTCGGCCAGCCACGCGCGGATGGCGTCGCCGGAGGTATTGTTGTCGGGCAAAAGGCCCTTGTCGCGCATGGCGTTGGCCACGCCCACGAACGGTCGGCCATTCGTGCCGGCGAACATGGCGCGCACCCGGCGGCCATCGGGCAGGACGAGCACGCCCGAGCCCTGGATCTGCAGGAAGAACAGCTCCTCCGGTCGCATCCACGCCAGGGGTCTGTCGGTCGGGGTCGCCTCGATCTCGGCGCGGTCCGGATAGGGCGCGAAGGTCGCGCCCTCGACGTGACCGGTGATCTTCTTGCCGACGAAGCTGGGCTCGAACGCGCCGAGGTCCAGCACGACCAGATCGGCCGGCAGGCCGCGCACCGGGACGGTGAACTCGGCGTTGCGCGACATCCGCGCCTCATACTGGGGGGCGAAATAGGCGGTCAGCAGGCCCTCGTCGCCTCCCTCCTTCTGGCGAACCGGCTCGATCCGGAAATTGGTCTCCAGGAACGCCCGCGCGCCGGGCTCGTCCCGGACGGTGGCGTTGCGGGCCAGGCCGCAGACGCGGGCCATGGCCGGCTCCCTGGCGACGCCGCAGCCGGCGCGGAAGGCGTCGAGGGCCGCCACATGATCCTCTTCGGCCCAGCCGGCCAGGCTGGCGAAGGACAGCGCCGACGCGGGCGGGGTCGAAGGCGACGGCGTGGCGCCGATCGCCGGTGGCGAGATCGTCGGCCCGGTCGGGACGGGCGGCGCCGTCGTCGTGCTGGCGCAGGCGCCCAGCAGCAGACCCGCCAGGGCCAGGGGGGCGAAGGCGGTTGGGGCGCGGCGGATCTTGGCCATTACGCCTCGGCGGCGGCGACGAAGGCCAGGCGCCAGTTGGGATTGCCGCTCTTGACCTCGCGCTCGAAGGTCCAGAGCTCGGCGGTGCGGCGATCGTCGACGCCTTCGCCGCGCTCGTCCTTAGTGCGGGTGCGCACCTCGGCCAGAATCCGCACCACGGCCTTGGCCAGGTCGCCGACCACGTCGATCCGCTCGAGGTCCAGGCGCGGCGGAGCCATGAACTCGACCTTCTCGCTGCGGCCGGCGGTCTCGCGCGCGGCCATGGCCTGCTCGAAATTGGCCATGACGTCCGGGGCCAGCAGCGGTTTCAGCGTCTCGCGGTCGCCTTCGGCGTAGGCCTTGACGATCTGCTCATAGGCCGAGCGGGCGCCGGCCAGGAACTTGGTCGGATCGAAGTCCGGTTGTTTCGACTTCAGGGCGGCCAGGCCTTCGGTGCGCAGGATCGGATGCGTATCGGCCGGCGCCGGGGCCGCGCCGGGCTGAGCCGTCACCACGTCCTCGGGCTGACGGCCCGTGCGGCGCCCCAGGGTGGCGTACAGCTGATACAGGACGACCGCGGCGACCGCGGCGAGGAACAGGATCTGGAGCACTTCAAGGTCCGGCAACGGGCTTTGGGCCCAGGATATCATCTCTATATAGGTGAGACGCGTTCTCCCGTCAGGCGCCCAGCGTTGCGCCGGACGGGCCCTCATGGTAGCAGCGCCCACCTTTCTTAGGCGTTTTAGACGCCGATTACGGATTTTATCCTAATGACCGACACAACCGCCCCCAATGGCGCCCCCAATGGCGCCCCCGAGGCGACTTCGGACGACAACGCCGCCGCGCAATCGGGCATCCGTATCCTGGCCCAATTCGTCCGCGACTTCTCGTTCGAGAACCCCCTGGCGCCCGACAGCCTGCGGGCCGGCGCGGCCCAGCCCGCCATTGACATGGGCGTCGAGATGAACGCCCGCGGTCGCCCGGATGGCCTGTTCGAAGTCGATCTGAAGCTCTCGGCCCGCGCCACGCGCGAAGAGCAAGCGGTGTTCCACATCGAAGTCGTCTATGGCGGCCTGTTCCACATCGCCGGCGTCGCCGAGGAAGACCTGGAGCCGGTGCTGCTGATCGAATGCCCGCGCTTCCTGTTCCCGTACGCGCGTCGCCTGATCTCGGACGTCACCGCCGAAGGCGGCTTCCCGCCCTTCCTGATCGATCCGATCGACTTCGCCGGCGTCTACGCCGCGCGCAAGGCCCAGGCCGAGGCCGGCGGCGTGATGGGCAACGCCTAGCTTCGAACGCCACCGCGAAAATGCAAGAAGGCCCGGTCATCGCTGACCGGGCCTTTTTTGTTACGGTTGCAGGCGGTAGCCGCCCATCTCGGTGATCAGGATCCTGGCCGCCGCCGGATCCGGTTCGATCTTCTGGCGCAGGCGGTAGACGTGGGTCTCCAGCGTGTGGGTTGTGACCCCGGCGTTGTAGCCCCAGACCTCGGTCAGCAGCTCCTCGCGCGACACGGGCTTCGAACCGGCGCGGTAGAGGTACTTGAGGATGTTGGTTTCCTTCTCGGTCAGCCGCACCTTCTTCTGCTTCTCGTCGACCAGCAACTTGGCCGAGGGGCGGAATTCGTACGGACCGATGCGGAACAGCGCGTCTTCCGATGCTTCGTAGCTGCGCAGCTGGGCGCGGATTCGGGCCAGCAGAACGCCAAAGCGGAAGGGCTTGGTGACATAGTCGTTGGCCCCGGACTCCAGGCCCAGGATGGTGTCGCTGTCACTGACCGCTGCCGTCAGCATGATCACCGGGGCCGTGACCCCGTTCTTGCGCATCAGGCGGCAGGCCTCGCGACCGTCCATGTCGGGCAGGTCGACATCCAGCAGAATCAGGTCGGGCTTGACCTCGCGCGACATCTTCACGCCCTCGCCGGCCGTCGCGGCCTCGGCCACGGCGAATTCCTCGTGCAGGGCCAATTGCTCGGCCAGGGCGCCGCGCAGGTCCTCATCGTCGTCGATCAGCAGAAGCGTCTTGCGTTGCGCCATAAGGCGGAACATGCACCGCTGCGGCCCTCGGGGACAACCCCGAGCGGGGCCTTAAGCTCAATAGCCGAAAGTGGTAGCCGGTTTCGGCGGCGACTGAGCGCCAAACAGAGAAGTCTGGGAGACGACCATTGATGCTGTTCCGGGCCCACGCCGATGGCCGCTTCGAACTGAATGGCCGCACCCTGCGCTGCGCGATCGGCAAGGCCGGCGCGATCGCCGCCGCCGACAAGCGCGAGGGCGACAACAAGAGCCCGGCCGGGACCTGGGTCATGCGCGAGGTCTGGTACCGGCCCGACGTCTATAAAGGCGGTCCGAACACCGCCCTGCCCGTCCACGCCACCCGGCCCGACGACGGCTGGTGCGACTCCCCGGGCGATCCGAACTACAACCGCCCCGTCCTGCTGCCCTACCCGGCCAGCGCTGAACGGATGTGGCGTGACGACCACGTCTACGATTTGGTCGTTATCCTGGGCCATAACGACCGTCCGCCCGTGCCAGGCATGGGTTCGGCGATCTTCATGCACCTGGCCCGCGACGGCTATCCGGGCACCGAGGGCTGCGTGGCCCTGGCGCGACCGGACCTCGAGGCGGTGTTGGCGATCGCCAAGCCCGGCGACGCGGTCCAGATCGTGGCCGACTAACCGTAGTTGCGGCCGCCGAACAGCGCCGATCCCACCCGGACCGAGGTCGCGCCTTCGGCGATGGCGATCTCGAAGTCGTCGCTCATGCCCATCGACAGCTTCTCCACGCCGTTGCGCGCGGCGATGGTCCGCAAGGACGCGAAATAGGGCGCGGGATCGGCGCCGACAGGCGGGATGCACATCAGGCCCTCGATCGTCAGGCCGTAGGTCTCGCGGCAGGCGGCGAGGAAGGCGTCGGCCTCCGCGGGCGCGATGCCGGCCTTCTGGGCCTCTTCGCCGATATTGACCTGGACGTAGAGGCGCGGGGCCTTGCCCGCCCGCTGGATTTCCTCGGTCAGCACGCGGACCAGTTTCTCGCGGTCGAGCGTCTCGATGACGTCGAAGAAGCCGACCGCCTCGCGGGCCTTGTTGGTCTGCAGCGGACCGATCAGGCGCAGCTCCAGGCCTGCGCGGCGCGGGCCCCAGCGATCCATGGCTTCCTGGACGCGGTTCTCGCCATAGACTTTCTGTCCCGCCTCCAGCACGGGCGCGATATGCTCCCAGGGCTGGGTCTTGGACACCGCCACCAGAGTCACCGATCCGGCCGGCCGTCCGGCGCGCCTCTCGGCGGCGGCGATGCGGTCCTGGATCCGAGCGAGGGCGTGGGACATTGGGGGTAGCCTTGGACGGGAACGTGAGCGAACTGGAAGTCCTGTCTAGTGCCGCCGCGGCCTTTCCGCCAAGGATCGTGCGCGGCCGGACCCTGCCCGGCCTGCTGTTCTTCACCGATCCACAACGCGTCCCGAACCCCGAGGCCGTCGCCGAGCGCCTGCCGGCCGGCGCGGGGATCGTCTACCGGGCGTTCGGCGCCGAGGACGCCATCGCGCGCGGACGTCGCCTGCGGGCTATCGCCACGGAGCGCGGCCTGCTGCTGCTGGTCGGCGCCCATCCGGGCCTGGCCGAGGGCGTCCGCGCCGATGGCCTGCACATGCCGGAGCGGCTTTCGGCCGAGATCCCTCGCCTGCGGGCCGAGCACGCCCGCTGGCTGATCACCGTCGCGGCCCATGATCGTGGCGCGCTCCAGGCGGCCGAGCGAGTGGCCGCCGACGCGGTCGTCGTCTCGCCGATCTTTCCCAGCAACAGTCCGTCAGCCGGAGAACCGCTGGGCGCGGAGGGTTTGAAGGATCTGGTCGCGACGACGTCGCTGCCCGTCTATGCGCTGGGCGGGGTGCGTGCGCGCACGGTCTCGCGGCTGTTCGGCAGCGGGATTGTCGGGATCGCGGCCGTGGAGGCGTTGGCCGGTTCTTAGAATTTGAAAGCGGTCTCGAGGCGGACGCGCGGGGCCGGATCGGGCTGCTGAGCCTTGCGGGCGGCGAGCGCCGGGTTGGATTCACCCAGGCTCACGGCGCCGCCGACGCGGATCGACGGGGTCACCTTGAAATAGGCTCCGGCCTGGACGTCCTGCATTTCCATTTCACGGCTGGACGGTTGGTCGAGATCCAGCTTCAGACCCCAGCGGCCCTTCTTGGCGTCCCAACGCAGGGTGCGCTTGTCATCCTGCGGATATTGGACGCCGGCGGCGGCGCTGGTGAAGTCGTTCTTGACCGAGAAATCGGGGGTGACGGCATGCGGCTTGGCCTGGGCGAACGCCATCGACGCCGATCCCGTCAGGATCAGCGCGGCGGTCCCCGCCAGAAAGAAACGCGTCGCGGTCATCACCACTCGCCGCCTATACTCAGTTGTCCCTACCCATCCCATTTAGGAACGGGGCCCTTACATTGCGATTAAAGGCTGGAGCGGAACGCGGTCAACCTCGCTTCGGTCGCACCCGGCGCCATATTGGGCGATTCAATCGAGTCCTGTTGCCACGAGGTCACGCGATTCCTGTTTTGAGGCGGCGCAGCCATGCTATAGACCGGCTCCCGGCCGCGGGGGCGCGCCAGGGTGCGCGCGAGCGCCCGCGAAATATTTGGAGCGAGGTACTATGGCGTTTGAACGTGGGTCTGTGATGCGCGGCCTCGCCGCGGGCGTCCTGGCTCTGTCGATGCTGGGCATGACCGCATGCGCCAGCAACAAGGCCCCCAAGACGTTCTCGACCCAAGGCGAGAAGAAGGGTTTCCTGGGCATCGGCGGCTCGAAGGACACTCCGGCCTCGGAAGGCTCCATCGGCGTCAATGGCTACCTGTGGCGCGCCAGCCTCGACACCCTGGCCTTCATGCCGCTGGCTTCGGCCGATCCATACGGCGGCGTGATCATCACCGACTGGTACGTGAACCCGGAAACCCCGGCCGAGCGCTTCAAGGCCACGGTCTACATCCTGGACACCCGCCTGCGCGCCGACGGCCTGAACGTCACGGTGTTCAAGCAGTCCAAGGACATCAACGGCGCCTGGGTGGACGCTCCGGTCGCCGACCAGACCGCCACCGACCTCGAGAACGCGATCCTGACCCGCGCCCGTCAGCTTCGACTTTCGAACATCAAGGGCTAAGGCCTTTCCAAGGGTTCTCGTCGACGCGGCGAGGACCCTTGTGACACCCTATATTTCCTGCGCGCTCCAGCCGCGAAACCGCTTAATTTGTCGCGGACGCGCCTTTGGGGCGCGTTCCTGCATCCAAGACCCTGGTTTCCGATGGCCCGCTACAATCCCAAAGACACCGAGCCCAAGTGGCGTGAAGCCTGGGCGAAGGCCGACGTCTTCAAGACCGGCGAGATCAACGACGGCCGTCCGAAATACTACGTGCTCGAGATGTTCCCGTATCCGTCGGGCCGCATCCACATGGGCCACGTCCGCAACTACGCCATGGGTGACGTTGTGGCCCGCTACAAGCGCGCCCAGGGCTTCAACGTGCTGCACCCGATGGGCTGGGACGCCTTCGGCATGCCGGCCGAGAACGCGGCCATGGAGCGCGGCGTCCACCCCAAGGGCTGGACCTACGACAACATCGCCGCCATGCGCGAGCAGCTGAAATCGCTGGGCATTTCGGTCGACTGGTCGCGCGAGTTCGCCACCTGCGACCCGGAATATTACGGCAAGCAGCAGGCCTGGTTCCTGCGCCTGCTGAAGCGCGGCCTGGTCTATCGCAAGGAAGCCTCGGTCAACTGGGACCCGGTCGACATGACCGTGCTGGCCAACGAGCAGGTCATCGACGGCAAGGGCTGGCGGTCGGGCGCGACGGTGGAGAAGCGCAAGCTGACCCAATGGTTCCTGCGCATCACCGACTACGCCGACGCCCTGATCGACGGCCTGAAGACCCTGGACCGCTGGCCCGACAAGGTTCGCCTGATGCAGGAGAACTGGATCGGCCGCTCCAAGGGCCTGCGCTTCAAGTTCCAGTTTGACGGCGAGGCCCCCGACGGCATGGCCGAGGGGCTGGAGGTCTACACCACCCGTCCCGACACCCTGTTCGGCGCCAGCTTCGTCGGCATCGCGCCCGAGCATCCGCTGGCCGAACGGCTGGCGATCGAAAACCCCGAGGTCCAGCGGTTCATCGCCGACTGCCGCAAGGGCGGCACCTCGGAAGCCGAGATCGAGAGCGCCGAGAAGCTGGGCTACGATACCGGCCTGTGGGTCACGCACCCGCTCGATCCAGAAATCAAACTGCCCGTCTGGATCGCCAACTTCATCCTGATGGACTACGGCACGGGCGCGATCTTCGCCTGCCCGGCCCACGATCAGCGCGACCTGGACTTCGCCCGCAAGTACGACCTGCCGGTGAAGCCCGTCGTCCTGCCGAACGGCGAGGATCCGGCGACCTTCCAGGTCGGCAAGGAGGCCTATGTCGGCCCCGGCAAGATCTTCAATTCGGAATTCCTGGACGGCCTGGACATCGAGGCCGCCAAGGCTGAAGCCGTCGCCCGCATCGAGGCGGCCGGCCAGGGCCAGGGCGCGACGGTCTACCGCCTGCGCGACTGGGGCGTCTCGCGCCAACGCTACTGGGGCTGCCCCATTCCGGTGGTTCACTGCCAGGCCTGCGGCGTCGTGCCCGTGCCGGAAGACCAGCTGCCGGTCGCCCTGCCCGAGGACGTCACCTTCGACAAGCCGGGCAACCCGCTGCTGCGCCACCCGACCTGGCGCCACACCACCTGTCCCTCGTGCGGCGGCAAGGCCGAGCGCGAGACCGACACGCTGGACACCTTCATCGACTCGAGCTGGTACTTCGCCCGCTTCGCCGACACCCACGCCGCCGAGCCGGTGGGCAAGGACGCGGCCGACCACTGGCTGCCGGTGGATCAGTATATTGGCGGCGTCGAGCACGCGATCCTGCACCTGCTCTACGCCCGCTTCATCACCCGCGCCCTGAAGGACGAGGGTCTGCTGTCGGTCGAGGAGCCGTTCGCGGGCCTGTTCACCCAGGGCATGGTCACCCACGAGGCTTATAAGAACGAGGCTGGCGAGTGGGTCGAGCCGTCGGACATCCGCATCACCGTCGAGGGCAATAACCGCTCGGCGGTCCACGCCACGACCGGCGCCCCGATCATCATCGGCGACGTCGAGAAGATGTCGAAGTCCAAGAAGAACGTCGTCGCCCCCGAGGACATTTTCGAGGCCTACGGCGTCGACTCCGCGCGCCTGTTCGTGATGAGCGACAGCCCGCCCGAGCGCGACGTCCAGTGGACCAATTCGGGCGTCGAAGGCTCCTGGCGCTTCACCCACCGTCTGTGGAACGAGTTCGACAGTCAGCCGGCCGGCGACTTCGCCCACGACGACGGCGACGAAGCGGCGCTCACCCTGCGCAAGGCGGCCCACAAGCTGATCGGCTTCGTCACCGACAGCATCGAGGGCTTCCGCTTCAACAGCGGCGTGGCGCGCCTGTACGAGTTCCTGAACGCCCTGAAGGCCGCGCCGGCCGAAGGCGCTTCGAACGCTGTCCTGGCGGCTCGCGCCGAGGCCCTGAACATCCTGGCCCGCCTGGTCGCGCCCTTCACGCCGCACCTGGCCGAAGAAGCCTGGGCCCGCATCGGCGGTGAAGGCATGGTCGTCGACGCCTCCTGGCCCAAGGCCGATCCGGCCCTGGCCGCGGACGACGAGCGCGTCCTGCCGATCCAGATCAACGGCAAGCGTCGCGGCGAGATCAAGGTCAAGGCGGGCGCGCCGGAAGACGAGGTCCAGAAAATCGCTCTGGCGGATCCCAACGTCCTGGCCCACCTTGAGGGCGTCACGGTCCGCAAGGTGATCGTGGTCAAGGACCGCATCGTCAACATCGTGGCCAACTGAGACCCCAAGGGACCTCTATGAAACGCACCCTGGCGGCTGGCGCTTTCGCGCTCTCGACCCTCGTCCTCTCGGCCTGCGCCGGCTTCACGCCGCTGTACGGCCGGCCGGGCGTCGAGGGCGGTCTCTCCAGCATCGAGACCGTCGCGGCCGAGGGCCGGGGCGGCTACCTACTGCGCGAGCAGCTGGACGACGCCTTGGGCCACAAGCAGGGCGACGCCGCCGCCTACAAGCTCTATTTCTCGGTCAAGGAGTTCCGCTTCGCCCGGGGCGTGCGTCTCGACAACGTCGCCAACCGTTACGAACTGCGGATGACCGTCAGCTGGCGCCTGATGGACGCCAAGACCGGCAAGGAAGCCACCAACGGCAACACCGAGGTCTCCGTGACCTACGACTCCGCCGACCAGCCCTATGCGGCCATCGCGGCCCAGAACGACGGCCAGGAGCGGGCGGCGACCGAAGCGGCCCGCAAGATCCAGCTGGATCTCGCCACCTGGCTGGCGGCGGGCAAGAAGAAGCCGGCGGCTTAGCCCACGATGATCCTCTCCAAGCGTCCGGACGTCGAACGCTTCCTGCGGGAGCCGACCCCGGACATCCGGGCCGTGGTCATCTACGGCAAGGATCGGGGCGTGGTGCGTGATCGCGCCAACGCCCTGGCCAAGCGCGTGGTCGCCCGGCCGGACGACCCCTTCGACACCGCCATGCTGACCGACGGCGACCTGGACGCCGATCCGGCCAAGCTGGAGGACGAGCTGTCGGCCATGTCGCTGATGGGCGGCCGGCGTCTGGTGCGCCTGCGCCTGGCCGGCGAGAAGGCCGGGCCCGACAAGCAGGCCGCCGAAGCCCTGACCCGCCACGTCGAGGGCCTGCTCAATCCCGACGCCTTCTTCCTGGTCGAGGCCGGGGCCCTGGGTCGAGACTCCCAGCTGCGCAAGGTCGGCGAGAAGGCCAGCGGCTGCGCCGTCATCCCTTGTTATGAAGACGAGGCCGGCGATCTGGCCCGCCTGACCCGCGACACCCTGGCCAACGACAAGGTCGGGCTGAACAGCGAGGCCCTGGACCTCTTCGTCTCGCGTCTGCCCAAGGAGCGCGGCGTGGCCCGCGCCGAGATCGAACGGCTGGCCCTCTATCTCGGCCCCAACAGCGGCGTCACCGCCTCCGCCGCCGACCTGACCGATTTCCTGGGCGTCGAGCCCGAGGCCTCGCTCAGCGACGCCGCCGCCGACGCTTTCGGCGGCAAGGCCGGTCCTGCCCAGCAGGCCCTGCGCCGCGCCGCGGCCGAAGGCGAAGGCGGTCCGGCCGCTGTCCGGGCCATGAGCTACTATCTGGGCCGCCTGCGCCGCGTGCTGACCCTGCACAAGAACGGCGTCGACCTGCAGGCCGCCGCCAAGGCCTCGGGCGTCTTCTGGAAACAGGAGCGTGAGTTCCTCCGCCAAGCCCGCGCCTGGAACCTGGAGGCCATCCTGGAGATCCAGGGCGAGGTTCTCAACGCCGACCGCGCCTGCAAGACGTCCGGATCGCCCGATCAGCTGATCTCCGAGCGCCTGGCGCTGATGATCGCCGGTCGCGCGCGGCGCTTGGGCCTCTAAGCCCGAAAGCGCCGCAAAACAGGCCCTTTGCGCGCCTGTGGACGTTTCTTAAGAAAGCCTTTCGACAGAAGGGTTTGTGGCGGAAATCGCTGTGAACCGATCTCCTCTCACGAAAACGGCGCCTCCGCGGGTACGGGAAGGCGCCGTTCGGTGCGTGACAGGGGCGATTTTAGACGGGCCTAAACTCCGATCATCCGCACGCTTTTGGGTGCGACTGATCAGACCCCGCGCGTCAGGCGGTTGCAGAGATCGTCGAGCTGCTCGAGCGTCGCGTAGGTGATGGTCAGGGCGCCTCCCGCCCCGCGATGGTCGATCGAGACATCGAGGCCGAGCACCGATGAGAGGTCCGCCTCGAGCGCCTGAGTGTCGGTGTCCTTCACGCGCGGCGGACGGCCGCCCTTGTTCTTCGACGGCGTGGCGGTCGGCGCCTTACGCGCCAGGGCTTCGGTCTCGCGAACCGATAGGCCGCCGTCGATGATCTGCTTGGCCAGGGCCACGGGGTCGGCCGCCGCGGCGATGGCGCGGGCATGACCGGCCGAAAGCTCGCCGCTGACCAGGTAGGACTGCACCTCGTCCGGTAGGGCCAGCAGGCGCATCGTGTTGGCGACGTGGCTGCGGCTCTTGCCGATGGTCTGGGCGATGGCCTCCTGGGTGCGCTCGAACTTCTCCATCAGCACCTTGTAGGAGAGCGCCTCCTCCAGCACGTTCAGGTCGGCGCGCTGGACGTTCTCGATGATGCCAATTTCCAGCACCGCCAGGTCGTCCAGCTCGCGCACCATGATCGGCACGGTGCGCAGGCCGGCGCGCTGAGCCGCACGCCAACGGCGCTCGCCGGCGACGATTTGATATTCTCCGGGCGCACCGGGCGCCGGGCGGACCAGGATCGGCTGCAGGACGCCCTTCTCGCGGATCGAGTTGGACAGTTCCTCCAGGTCTTCCTCGCGGAAGGTGCGGCGCGGCTGGTCGGGATTGCGCTTCAGAATCTCGATCGGCGCTTCGCGCGAGCCGGGAGCGTTATCGCCCGGCGCCTGGGCCGGCGCGTTCTCGACCTCGCCCAGCAGGGCGGAAAGCCCCCGCCCCAGACCACGACGCCCTTCGGAACCACTCGCCTCAGCCACCACTGACTCCATCTTCTTCTCGTTCTAGTTCGGATCAATATTCGAAAAAGGCTTAGGCAGCCTGGACCTGGCGGTCGCGCTCGCGGCTGATCACCTCTCGGGCCAGCTTCAGGTAGGCCTGGCTGCCGGCGCATTTCAGGTCATACAGCAGCACGGGCTTACCGAATGACGGCGCCTCCGAGACGCGGACGTTACGCGGGATGACCGCGTCATAGACCTTGTCGCCGAAATAGTCGCGGACGTCGCGCGCCACCTGCTCGGACAAGCTGTTGCGGCGGTCGTACATGGTCAGCACCACGCCCTGGATCTCCAGGCGCGGATTGAGGCTACCCCGGATGCGCTCGATGGTCCGCATCAGCTGGGTCAGGCCCTCCAGCGCGAAGAACTCGCACTGCAGCGGCACGAACACCGCGTCGGCGGCGGTCATGGCGTTGACGGTCAGCACGTTCAGCGACGGCGGGCAATCGATCAGCACATAGGTGTAGGGCCCGTTGGCGCGGACCGTCTCCAGCGCGTCGCGCAGACGGTATGACCGTCGGGCGGTCTGACCCAGTTCGATCTCGATGCCCGACAGGTCGGCGTCGGCCGGTATGACGTCCAGGCCGGGCAGCTCGGTCTTCACCGCGGCGTCGATCACCGGCGACTCGCCCATCAGCACGTCATAGAGCGTGGTCCGGCGCTGGATCCGGGTGATGCCCAGACCCGTCGAGCAGTTGCCCTGCGGATCGGCGTCGATCAGCAGCACACGCTCGCCGCAAGCCGCGAGGGCGGTGCCCAGGTTGATGGCGGTCGTGGTCTTGCCGACGCCGCCCTTCTGGTTGGCGATGGCGAAGACGCGGAGAGGATTAGCGGGCACGGGAAAGCCTCTTCACTTGAACGATGCGGCCGCGAGGGTCGCTTTGACTGGGGAGCAGCTCGCTGGCGAACGACCAGGCCTTGCGGGCCTCCGTCAGCTCGGTCGCGACATCCTGACCCTTGAGGAACAGACCGGTCGCACCGCGATAGAGATAGGGTTCGGCGAAGCCCAGCAGCCTGGTCATCGGCGCGCAGGCGCGGGCAGTGACCACATCGACTTTCAGCTTCAGCTCTTCGGCCCGGACATTGTGGATCTCGACGGGCAGATCCAGCGCCTTGGCCGCGACCTCGAGGAAGCGGCAACGCTTGGCCATGCTCTCCACCAGATGGACCTTGGCTCCGTCCTGGCCCTTCAGCAGTATGGCCAGCACGACCCCGGGCAGACCGGCGCCGGCTCCGAGGTCGGCCCAGGTCCGCGCCCCCGGCGCCAGGGCCAACAGCTGCGAGCTGTCCAGCGCATGGCGGGTCCAGTAGGTGGCGATGGTCAGCGGCCCGACAAGGTTCATGACCGCGTTCCATTCCGCCAGCAGGTCCTGGAAGCGCGACAGGTCGGCCATCTGGGCGTCGGAGACGCCGGTAAGGGCTTGGTAACCAGACGCGTCCAGCACCGGGGGTTCGGCAATCATGGCTTCAGGCTGCACGGCCGCGCCTCACATGGGCTAGCAGCGCGGTCAACGCGCCAGGGGTGACGCCCTCGATGCGCGCCGCCTGGCCCAGGGTCAGCGGACGCACACGGGTCAGCTTTTCGCGGACCTCGTTCGACAGGCTGCCGATGTCGGCATAGTCCAGATCGGCGGGCAGGCGCAGATCCTCGTCCTTGCGCAGCGACTCGGCGTCGGCGCGCTGGCGGTCGAGATAGCCGGCATAGGCGGCCTCGATCTCGATCTGCTCCCTGACGTCGGTGTTCCACGTGAAAACCTCGGGCCATACGGCGCCGAGGTCGTCCAGCGTCACCTCCGGATAGGCCAGCATGGCGAACAGGTCGCGGCGCACACCGTCGCTATTGACCTTGAAGCCGACCTTTACGGCCTCGTTCGGCGTCAGGCTGACCGAGCGGGCAAAGGCTCGGGCCGTTTCCAGACCCGCCTTTTTCTCGCCCCAGGCGGCGGCGCGACGCTCCCCGACCACGCCCAGCGCGATCCCGCGATCGGTCAGGCGCTGGTCGGCGTTGTCGGCGCGCAAGGTCAGACGGAACTCAGCCCGGCTGGTGAACATCCGATAGGGCTCGGTGACGCCCCGGGTGACCAGGTCGTCGATCATCACGCCGATATAGGCCTCGTCGCGCGCGAAGACGGCCGGCTCCCTGCCCTGTACGGCCAGGGCCGCGTTCAGGCCGGCGACCAAGCCCTGGGCCCCCGCCTCTTCATAGCCGGTGGTGCCGTTGATCTGGCCGGCCAGATAGAGACCCGGCAAGCGCTTGGTCTCCAGCGTGGCGTACAGCTCGCGCGGATCGACATAGTCATATTCGATCGCATAGCCGTAACGCTTGACCTCCACCGCCTCCAGGCCGGGGATGGTGCGCAGGAACAGCAGCTGGGTCTCTTCCGAGACCGAGGTCGAGATGCCGTTCGGATAGACCGTGGTGTCGTCCAGGCCTTCCGGCTCGAGGAACACCTGGTGGCTGGTCTTGTCGGCGAAGCGGACGACCTTGTCCTCGATCGACGGGCAATAGCGTGGGCCGATCCCGGTGGCGCGACCGCCATAGACCAGCGACTCGCTCAGGCGGTCGGCGATGATCTGGTGGGTCTCGGCGGTTGTGAAGGTGATGCCACAGGCGATCTGCGGGGTCTCGATCCGATCGTTCAGGAACGAGAATGGCACGGGTTCGTCGTCGCCGGGCTGCATCTCCAGGCGATCCCAGGCGATGGTCGAACCGTCCAGGCGCGCGGGCGTGCCGGTCTTCAAGCGACCCATCTGGAAGCCCAGCCCGTAGAGCCGATCCGACAGGCCGATCGCCGGTTGGTCGCCGACGCGGCCGGCCGGGATGCGGGTTTCACCCAGATGAATGACGCCCTTCAGAAAGGTGCCAGTGGTCAGGATGACCCGCGGCGCGCGGTATGACCGGCCTTCCCCGTCAATCGCGCCAGCGACCTTACCCTCCTCGACGATCAGGTCCTCGGCGGCGGCGGCGATGATGTCGAGGTTTTCCGTGGCGGCCAGTTCCGCCTGCATCGTTTCGCGATAGAGCTTGCGGTCGATCTGGGCGCGCGGACCGCGAACGGCCGGCCCCTTGGAGCGGTTCAACATCCTGAACTGGATGCCGCCCTTGTCGGCCATGCGGCCCATGACGCCGTCCAGGGCGTCGATCTCACGCACGAGATGACCCTTGCCCAGGCCCCCGATGGCCGGGTTGCAGGACATCTCGCCGATGGTTTCCAGCTTGTGAGTCAGCAGCAGGGTGCGCGCGCCGGTGCGCGCCGAGGCGGCCGCCGCCTCGCAGCCGGCGTGACCGCCGCCGATGACAATGACATCCCAGGTGTTGGACAACGGACTCGCCTCAATGCGAACGCCCCCGGGATACTGCGGGGGCGTTGGACTCGATCTATACGCCAATCAGGCGAGGCGGTCGATGTGACTCAGCGGCGTTCCACGTGAAACACCCCCACCCCAGCTGTGAGCGCGCTGTGGATAATATAGGGGATGTTTCACGTGGAACATCATTTGCCGATGCAGAAGGTCGAAAAGACGCGGCCGAGCACGTCCTCCGGGTCGACCCGCCCCGTGATCTTTTCCAGCGCGCGGGCGGCAAGCCGCACATCTTCAGCGGCCAGTTCGACCTCCAGACCGACTTCGGAAAGAGCCCGAAGAAGATGACCTTGGGCCTCCCTGAGACGTTCAGCGTGACGCAGGCGGGTGGCGGCGGGGAACTCGGCGCCGGAGAGCGCCTCGGCGACGTGCGCGGACAGCGCCTCTCGAACTTCGCTCACCGCGGCCGCCGAGCGCGCGGACAGACGAACGACTTTCAGCCCCTCCCCCGCCCAGCGCGCGGCTGCCTCATCGAGCGCGGAACCCTCGGCGATGTCGGCCTTGTTCAATATCAGCCAGTCCCCAGGCCGAACCGCCTCTTGAAGCTTCACCGTATGTTTCACGTGAAACCCATCGACGACCCAAAGCCTTAGGTCAGCTTCTTCAGCCCAGGCTCGCGCGCGGCGGACGCCCTCAGCTTCGATGGCGTCAGTCGTCTCGCGAAGACCTGCCGTGTCGGCGACAAGAACCTTGTAGCCGGCGAGAACCAGAGGAACCTCGATGACGTCCCGGGTCGTACCCGGTGTGTCCGTCACGATCGCCGCTTCTCGCTCGACAAGCCCGTTCAGCAATGTGCTCTTCCCGGCGTTCGGCGCGCCGACCAGCGCGATGCGGAAGCCGTCTCGCACCCGCCGTCCACGGGAGACATCGGCCAGCGCTGTGTCGAGCTCGGCGCTGAGGGTGCGCAGCCCCGGGCGCGCACGTTCAGCCACCGCTTCCGGCAAATCCTCATCCGGGAAGTCGACGGCCGCTTCCAGCATGGCCAGAGACTGGATCAGTAAATCACGCCAGCGGTCATAGCGCTGACCCAGCGCCCCGCCGACCTGGCCGAGCGCCTGCTTGCGCTGAGCCTCGGTTTCGGCGTCGATCAGGTCAGCGACGCCCTCGGCCTGAGTCAAATCGAGCTTGCCGTTCTCGAAAGCCCGACGGGTGAACTCCCCGGGCTCAGCCAGCCGCAGACCCAGGTCCGATAGCGCCGACAGCAACGCCTCGACCACGGCGCGACCGCCGTGCACGTGAAACTCGGCGCTGTCCTCACCGGTATAGCTGGCCGGTCCCTCGAAGCGCAGGACGAGAGCCTCGTCCAGATCCACCCCGCCATGACGCAGGGTACGCAGCGCCGCCATCCGCGCCTTAGGCGGGCGACCGGTCAACGCCTCGACCACCGACAAGGTCGCGGGACCCGAGACCCGCACGACGGCCACGGCCGCGCGCCCCGCCGCGGTGGCGGGCGCGAAAATCGTATCCGTCATGGCTTAGTCGCGCTTGCCGGCCGCCGCGCCCGCCGCCGCCGTCATCAGTTTGCGGAACTGCTCCTGGGCGCCGGTGCCGAACGCCATCCAGTTCTTCATCAGCTCCTCGGGCGCCAGCATGGCCATGTTGGCGTCCATGCGGTTCTGCATCTCCTTCACCAGATGCTCGTTCAAGGTGCTGACGTCGGGCAGCCCCAGAAAGCTGCGGGCTTCTACAGGGGTGCAGTCGATCTCAATGGTCATCTTCATGCGGAGGTTCCCTTCGGGTAGGGCACGATATTGTTATGGGCCAAGCCCCGTCGGCTCAGGTTAGAGCGCTTTGGTCGAAAGTCACATCGGTCTGACTTGGGACACAGTAAGGACGGAGACCCGCGATGAGTGAGACCCTCACGATCACCACGCCCGATGGCGACTTCTCGGCCTATGTCGCCCGGCCCAAGGCCGAGAGCGCGCCGGCCATCGTCGTGATCCAGGAGATCTTCGGCGTCAACAAGGTGATGCGCGACATCGCCGACGGCCTGGCCGCCCAGGGCTATGTCGCGATCGTGCCCGACCTGTTCTGGCGGATCGAGCCCGGCATCGACATCACCGACCAGTCCGAAGCCGAGTGGAAGCGGGCGTTCGAGCTGTTCAACACGTTCGACGTGGACGCTGGTATCGGCGACATCGCCGCCACCATCACCAAGGCCCGCGAACTGCCGGGCGTCAACGGCAAGGTCGGCGCGGTCGGCTACTGCCTGGGCGGCCTGCTGGCCTTCCTGACCGCGACCCGCACGGACGTCGACGCCAGCGTCTCCTACTACGGCGTCGGCATCGAGAAGCACGTGAACGAGGCCGAGAAGCTGACCCATCCGCTGCTGATGCACATCGCCGAGAAGGACCAGTTCGTCCCGCCGGAAGCCCAGCAGCTGATCCTGAGCGCCCTGAAGGATCACCCCCAGATCGAGCTGCACACCTACGCCGGCCGCGACCATGCCTTCGCCCGCGAGGGCGGCGCCCACTACGACGCGGCTGACGCTGCCAAGGCCAATGGCCGCAGCCTAACCTTCTTCCAGAAGGCGCTGGGCTAATGCTCGCGATCCAGGCTGTTCGCACGGGCGGTCCGGAGGTTCTGGAAGCCGTGGAGCTTCTCGTCCCCGCGCCTGCCGCCGGACAGATCCTCGTGCGTCACCAAGCCGTGGGCCTGAACTACATCGATACCTACCACCGTTCAGGCCTCTACCCGCTGAAGATGCCGGCGGTGATCGGACTGGAGGCGGCCGGGACCGTGGAGGCCATAGGCGACGGCGTCACCCGGTTCCAGGTCGGGGACCGCGTCGCCTACAACGGAACCCTGGGGGCCTATAGCGAAGCGGCGGTCGTTCCGGCCGAGCGCGCGGTGAAGGTTCCGGAGGGCGTCAGCTCGGAAACCGCCGCCGCCGTCCTGCTCAAGGGCATGACCGCAGAGTTTCTGGTGCGGCGATGTTTCCACGTGAAACCTGGCGACCTTGTCCTGATCCACGCGGCCGCCGGCGGCGTCGGCCAGATCCTGGTCCAGTGGTGCAAGGCCCTGGGCGCGACGGTGATCGCCACGGCTGGCGGCGAAGCCAAGCTGGCCCTCGCCCGCCAGCTTGGCGCGGACCATGTCATCGACTATCGCCACGAGGATGTCGCCGCCCGGGTCGCCGAGATCACCGGCGGAAAGGGCGTGACGGTCGTCTATGACGGGGTCGGCAAGGACACCTGGGACGCCAGCTTCAAGAGCCTGGCCAGGCGCGGGATGCTGGTCACCTTCGGCAACGCCTCTGGCCCGGTCCCGGCCTTCGCGCCGCTGGAGCTGTCGGGCAAGTCGCTGTACGTCACCCGACCTCGCCTGTTCGACTACATCGCCACGACCCAGGAACTGGATGAGAGCGCCCAGGCGCTGTTCGCCGTCCTCGGCTCCGGCGCGGTGAAGATCGACATCGGCCAGACCTTCCCGCTGGCCGAGGCCCGCGCGGCGCATGAAGCGCTCGAAGGCCGCCGTACGACCGGCGCCACCGTGCTCATTCCGTAGGGCCGAACCCGGCCCGACCAAACCAGTAGCGCCCAACAAAAAAGGCCCCGGTAGCACCGGGGCCTTTCTCGTATCGGCCAAAAGCCAAAATGTGAGTCCGTTTGGACTCAGGTGTTCATCGACTGGAAGAAGTCGCCGTTGGTCTTCGACTGACGCAGCTTGTCGAGCAGGAACTCGATCGCGTCCGATGCGCCCATCGGGTTGAGGATGCGGCGCAGCACATAGGTCTTCTGCAGCTGGTCGCGCGGCGTGATGAGTTCTTCCTTGCGGGTGCCGGACTTGAGCACGTCGATGGCCGGGAAGATGCGCTTGTCGGCGACCTTGCGATCCAGGACGATTTCCGAGTTACCGGTGCCCTTGAACTCTTCGAAGATCACTTCGTCCATGCGGCTGCCGGTGTCGATCAGGGCCGTGGCGATGATCGACAGCGAGCCGCCCTCCTCCACGTTGCGCGCCGCGCCGAAGAAGCGCTTGGGGCGTTGCAGGGCGTTGGCGTCGACACCGCCGGTCAGCACCTTGCCCGAGGACGGGACGGTGGTGTTGTAGGCGCGGCCCAGACGCGTGACCGAGTCCAGCAGGATGACGACGTCGCGCTTGTGCTCGACCAGGCGCTTGGCCTTCTCGATGACCATCTCGGCCACCTGCACGTGGCGCGTCGCCGGCTCGTCGAAGGTCGAGGCGATGACCTCGCCCTTCACCGTGCGCTGCATGTCGGTGACTTCTTCCGGGCGCTCGTCGATCAGCAGGACGATCAGGTAGCACTCGGGGTGGTTGGTCTCGATCGACTTGGCGATGTTCTGCAGCATGACCGTCTTACCCACGCGCGGCGGGGCGACGATCAGGCAGCGCTGGCCCTTGCCGAGCGGAGCGACGATGTCGATGACGCGGCCCGAGCGATCCTTGATGGTCGGATCGGGCAGTTCCATGTTCAGGCGCTCGTCGGGATAGAGCGGCGTCAGGTTGTCGAAGTGGATCTTGTGCTTGACGTTGTCAGGCGCTTCGAAATTGATCTTCGCCACGCTGGTCAGCGCGAAGTAGCGCTCGCCTTCGCGCGGTGAGCGGATGGCGCCGTCGACGCTGTCGCCGGTGCGCAGGCCATACTTCCGGATCTGTGAGGGCGAGACATAGATGTCGTCCGGGCCCGGCAGGTAGTTGGCTTCCGGCGAGCGCAGGAAGCCGAAGCCGTCCTGCACCACTTCCATGGTGCCCGAGCCCGAGATCTCCACGCCTTCTTCGGCGAGGGTCTTCAGGATGGCGAACATCATGTCCTGCTTGCGCATGGAGTTGGCGTTCTCGACCTCGAAGGTCTCGGCGAACGCCAGCAGGTCGGCCGGGGATTTCTCCTTCAGCTCCTGCAGGGACATGGACTTCAGGCCCAGCGCCGCGACGGCTTCGGCGATCCCGGAGCCATCGTCTTCGCCTTCGGCCTCGGCTTCCGCGTCGGCGGACGCGGCCTCCACCGTCGTATCGATATCGACGGAGCTCTCTTCGGGGGTCGCCTCTTCGGCGGTCCCACCATCCGAGGCGAGAATTTCGTTTTCGGTTTCTTCGGTCATGACAAGACTCAAGAGTGGGCGCGGACCCCAAGACGGAGTCCGGCCGGTAAGACTTCGATAGTCACACCGGTCCGCCCATGCGGACGGACCAGGCGAGCGCGTCGATTGACGATGACGCGGATCGTTCGGGGGACGGACCTTGGAGCGGATCGCTCGCGGGGCGCGCCAGGACGGGCGCCGGTCCGTAGAGAGGGAGTTCGGAAAATCCGAACTTCCCTGGATGCAAACCACGCGGCGAACCGGCGGTCAAGCCGCCGGCCGGACTCAGTGGTTCAGGAACTTGGTCGTCACCGACAGGACGATGACGATCGCCAGCACGAACGGGATCTCGTTGACCATCCGCCAGAACTTTTCGGACCGGGGATATTCGCCCTTCTCGAACTTCTTGCGCGAGGCCGACAGAAAGCCGTGGAAGCCGTAGAGCCCGACGAGGGCCACCAGCTTGGTCGCCATCCAGGGCTCGACCAGGAAACTCCAGCCGCGGATCTGGGCGTCGGCCAGGATCAGACCAAGACCGAACAGCGCCGTGGCGATCGAGGCCGGATTGATGATGCCGCGCAGCAGACGCCGCTCCATGACCGTGAAGGTCTCGTGCATCTCCGAGCCCGGCGTTGCCTTGCTGTGATAGACGAACAGGCGCGGCAGGTAGAGCATCCCGGCCATGAAGGCGATGACCGACAGGATGTGCAGGCCCCGCACGACGTTGAAGTGCGCCACCAGGAAATCGGTCATGCCGAGGCCGCCTCGTTGCACGGACAGTTGAACGCGCCGCAGCGCCAGTCGCCGCCGGGAACGACGCCATTGCTGGCGAGGGCCTGACGGACCATTCCGGCCAGGCTGGCTATGAACTCCGGCGCGACGCCCAGGGCCGGTACGCGGATATAGGGCGCGACGCCGACCGCCTTCGCCAGCTCGGCGTATTCGTGGTCCAGTTCGACCAGGGTCTCGACGTGTTCGGAGACGAAGGCGATTGGGGTGACGATCAAGCCCTTGCCTTCGGCGCCCGCGCGGCGGATCTCGTCGTCGGTCGAAGGACCGATCCACTTCATCGGCCCCACCCGGCTCTGATAGCTGACGGTCCAATCCAGGCCCGCCGGCAGCCTGGCCGCCACCGCGGCGGCCGTGGCCTCGATCTGCTTCTGGTAGGGGTCGCCGCCCAGGATGACCTTCTCCGGCAGGCCATGGGCCGAGAACAGCAGGCGGACATTCGCCGGCGAACCGGCCTTCTCCCAGGTGTCGCGGATCAAGCGGGCATGCGCTTCGACGAGCTTGGTCTCGTTCGGATAGCAGCAGACCGTGGTCTGACGCCCGGGACCCGAATAGCTCTTCGCCCAGGCCTTCAGCGACGAGCCAGTCGTGGTCTCCGAATATTGCGGATAGAGCGGCAGCAGCACGATCTCGTCCGGCGCGAAGGCCTTCACCTGTCTGGCGGTCTCAGCCGTCAGCGGGTTCCAGTAGCGCATGGCGATGAAGCACTTGGCCTCGACGCCCGGCAAGCTCCTGGCCAGTTCGGCCTCCAGCGCGCTGGCCTGCTTCTCCGTCTCCGGCAGCAACGGCGAGCCGCCGCCCATGATCGCGTAGTTGGCCTTGGCCATCTTTTCACGGCTGGTCGAGATCAGCGCCGCCAGCGGATAGCGGAAGATGGCCGGCAAGCCGATGATGGCCGGATCACGGAACAGGTTGAACAGAAACGGTCGCACCGCGCGCGGACCGTCCGGCCCGCCGAGATTGAACAGGACGACGGCGAGCTTGCGGGTCATCCGCCGACCTTATGGCCGGTCACCCGCTCCAGCACCAGCTCGACATTGGCGATCGGCGTGTCGGGCAGGATGCCGTGTCCCAGATTGAAGATGTAGGGGCCCTGGTTCCACTGTTCCAGCAACTGGTCGACGCGACGCAGCAGCGCATCGCCACCGGCCCGCAGCAGCAGCGGATCGAGCGCGCCCTGGATGGTCTTGGTCTTCTGGATCGCTTGACCCAGCTTGGCCGAGGCCGAGGTATCCAGCGCCACGCCCTGCACCGGAACCTTGGCCGCGTAGTCCTCGACCAGCGTTCCGGCGCCACGCGGGAAGCCGATGATCGGCACGGTCACGCCGCGCGCCCGCAAGCCCTCGATGATCCGGATGTGCGGCTGGGTGACCAGCCGATCGAACAGCGGCTCGGAAAGGCCCTCGGCCCAGCTCTCGAACAGCTTCAGGGCCTGGGCCCCGGCGTCGACCTGCATGGCCAGATAGTCGACCGTCGAGTCGACCAGTACCTGGATCAGGGCGTCCAGCTTTTCAGGGTTCTGATAGGCGTAGGTCCGCGCGCCGCTGCGATCGCTGGAGCCGCCTTCGATCATGTAGGTCGCCACCGTCCAGGGCGCGCCGGCGAAGCCGATCAGGGCCTTGGACGGATCGAGCTCTGAGCGAACCCTCGTCAGCGTCTCCCCGACGAGCTTGAGGGCCTCGCCCGCATTCCCGGCCCTTTCGGCCATGGACTCGATCGACGGCATCTCACCCAGCTTCGGGCCTTCGCCGGCCTCGAACCAGACTTTCTGGCCCAGAGCGCCCGGGATCAGCAGGATATCGGCGAACACGATCGAGGCGTCGTAGGGAAACCGACGCATCGGCTGCAGGGTGACTTCCGCCGCCTTCTCCGGATCGAAGCAGAAACTGATGAAGTCCGGAGCCGTGGCGCGGACCGCGCGGTACTCCGGCAGATACCGTCCCGCCTGACGCATGAACCAGATCGGAGGATTCGCGTGCTTCTCGCCGGACAGCGCGGAGAGAAACTTCGGGGTCCCATTTTCAGGGCGTTGGGTCGGAGACGTCATGGAACGGGTTAAAGCCCGGCGAGCGTCCAGGCTCAAGCCCGTAAGGCCCCTAAGACCTTCCTCTCATATCTTAATAAGAAATTAAGTTTGAAAGAGGGGGTGGGAGGGCAACTGCATAGTGGGGAAAACGCCTGACGGGCGAGTGACTCGCACAGCCGCTCCCTCGTTACCCCCAGCCCTTCCCACATGGGGTTAAGGATCTGTTAATCATGTGGACAGACCCGTAAGCGCCTTGAAGGTCTTAATGAATTCTTAACACGCCGAGGCGGGAGAAAGACCCTTCGCGAGACTCTGTCCCGAGCCTTGGACGGTTGGGATTCACTTATCGGGGGATGCGGGGCGAGCCTGGGGATGGTACGCGGGCAATGCGACCGTTGATCACAGCGGCGCTATGACACGACGTCTCTTGGGCCATTCGGCGCCCGGGCGTCCCCAGAGGCAGGACAAGTGGTTAAGCAACCGTTAACGGATGATCCACAGGAGAGTCTGGCTCGGGGGGAAGCGGAACGGCTGCCACCGCGCTTCGCCACCTACTTCCATATCCACCTGGTGTCCGATTCAACCGGCGAGACTCTGAACGCCATGGCGCGCGCGGTCTGTGCTCGCTTCACCGACATCCTGCCCATCGAACATATCTACGCGCTGGTTCGCTCCACGCGGCAGCTGGATCGGGCGCTCGAGGAGATCGGCGGCGCGCCTGGCGTGGTGATGCACACCATCGTCGATCCGGGCCTGCGGGCGGCGCTGGAAGAAGGCTGCCGCAAGCTGGAAATGCCCTGCATCGCCGCGCTGGATCCGGTGATCAGCGCTATGTCCCGCTATCTGGGCGCGCGGATCTCGACCCGGGTCGGGGCCCAGCACGCGCTGACAAACGACTATTTCGACCGTATCGAGGCGCTGGACTACGCCATCGCCCACGATGACGGCCAGGGCGGCCAGGACCTGACCCAGGCCGACGTCATTCTGGTCGGCGTGTCACGGACCTCCAAGACCCCGACTTGCATCTATCTGGCCCACCGCGGCGTGCGCGCCGCCAATGTGCCGCTGGTCCCGGGCCGCCCGCCGCCGCAGGATCTGTTCGAGCTTAAGAACACCCTGATCGTCGGCCTAATCACCTCGCCCGATCGCCTGATCCAGATCCGCCGAAACCGCCTGCTCTCCCTCAAGGAAAACCGCGAGAGTGACTATGTCGACGGCGACGCCGTTCGCCAGGAGATCATCGCCGCCCGCCGCCTGTTCGAGCGGATGAACTGGCCGGTCATCGACATCACCCGTCGCTCGGTCGAGGAGACGGCGGCGGCGGTCATCAACCTCTTGTCGGGCGGCCGCGGCAAGGTCGAGGTCCTGCGATGACCCCCGTAACGCTCGCGTCCAAGAGTTCGGCGCGACAGATGATCCTGAAGAACGCTGGCGTCGCCTTCGAGGCGGTCAGTCCCGGCGTCGACGAGGACGCGGCCAAGGCCGGTCTGCTGGCCGAAGACGTCACGCCACGCGACATCGCCGACGCGCTCGCGGAGATGAAGGCGGTCAAGGTCTCGACCAGGCGGCCCGGCCTGGTGATCGGCGCCGACCAGACGCTCGACCTCAAGGGCCGGCTGATCGACAAGGCCAATTCCCTGGAAGAAGCCCGCGAACGCCTGCTGGAACTCCGCGGGACAAGCCACAAGCTGCACTCGGCCGTGGTCGTGGCCCGTGACGGCCAGCCGATCTGGCGGATCGTCGAGACCGCCAAGCTGTCGGTGCGGCCGTTCAGCGAGGCCTGGCTCGACGCCTACATGGAGCGGCGCGGCGAAGCCCTGCTGTGGTCGGTCGGCTGCTACGAGCTGGAAAGCGAGGGCGTGCAGCTGTTCGACGCCATCGACGGCGACTATTTCGCCATCCTGGGCCTGCCGTTGATCGGGCTTCTGGACTTTCTGCGTCTCCACGGAGCGCTGACCGCATGACCTTCCAACTGGCTTCGGGGATCTCGGGAGCCGCCATCGTCGGCGGCGTCTGCGGCGCCCCGATCAAGCATTCGATGAGCCCGCTGATCCACAATGCCTGGATCCAGGCGGCGGGGCTCGACGCGGCCTATGTTCCGTTCGCGCCCGGCGTGGACAATTTCGAGACCTTCGTGAACGGCTTCCGAGGCGGCGCCATCCGGGGGCTCAACGTCACCATCCCGTTCAAGGAACGCGCGCTCGCGGTCGCCGACCACGCTAGCGACCTCGCCAGCATGGCGGGCGCGGCGAACCTGCTGATCTTCGAGGCCGACGGCTCGATCCATGCCGACAACACCGACGGTCCTGGTCTGTTGGGCGCGATCGCAGAGCAGGCGCCAGGCTTCGCCGTCTCGGCCGCGCCGGTCGTGATCCTCGGCGCCGGCGGCGCGGCGCGCGGCGCGACCGCCGCCCTGCTGCTGGCCGGCGCGCCCACGGTCCGGATCGTCAACCGCACCGTCGAGAGGGCTCAAGAGCTGGCCGACGCCTTTGGCGAAAAGGTCGTGACGGCCGGCGAGTCGGACCTTTCGGTCTTGCTGGCCGATGCGGGCCTCGTCATCAACGCCACCTCGCTCGGCCTGGGCGGCGGCGAAGGCCCGGCGGCGGATCTGGCCCTGACGCCGGAGACGGCGGTGATCATGGACATGGTCTACAAGCCGCTGCGAACCGAATTTCTCCGTCGCGCCCAGGCCGCCGGTCGCCGCACCGTCGATGGCCTGGAAATGCTGCTGCGCCAAGCCGTCCCAAGCTTCGAGCGGATGTATGGCGTGGCGCCGCCAGCCGAAGTCGACGCGCGTGGCCTGTTGCTGCGCCTTCTCGGAGAGGCCTGACATGTTGATCCTGGGTCTCACGGGCTCCATCGGCATGGGCAAGTCGACGACCTCGGCCCTGTTCCAGGCCGAGGGCGTGCCCGTCTACGACTCTGACGCCGCCGTCCACGCGCTCTACGCCAGCGGCGGCGCGGCGGTCGGGCCGGTGGGAGAGGCCTTCCCCGGCGTCGTCATCGACGGCGCGATCGACCGGGCCAAGCTCAGCGCCCAGGTGGTCGGTAATTCCGAGGCCCTGGCCAAGCTGGAGGCGATCGTCCACCCGCTGGTCGGCGCTCATCGCATCGGTTTCTTCGAGAAAGCCCAGGCCGAGGGCCACGAGATCGTGGTGCTGGACATCCCCCTGCTGTTCGAGACCGGTGGCGAGAAGAAGGTCGACAAGGTGGTGGTCGTCTCGGCGCCCGCCGAGGTCCAGCGGCAGCGCGTCCTGGCCCGTCCCGAAATGACGCCGGAGAAGTTCGAGACGATCCTCGCCCGCCAGACGCCGGACGCCGAAAAACGCGCCCGCGCCGATTTCGTGATCGATACCAGCCAGGGCGTCGAGCACGCCCACGCCCAGGTCCGCGACCTTCTGACTCTGTTGAGAAGTCCCGGCCCCGCTTGAAGCTCGCCACGAACGGCGGCATTGAAGGATCATGGCCCGGGAAATCATCCTCGACACCGAAACCACCGGCTTCGATCCGAAGACGGGCGACCGCCTGGTCGAAATCGGCTGCATCGAGGTGGTCGACTTCATGCCGACCGGCCGCTCGTTCCATGAATATTGCGACCCACTGCGCGACATGCCGGCCGAGGCCGAAAAGGTCCACGGCCTGTCGTCGGCCTTCCTGACCGGCAAGCCGAAGTTCCACGAGATCGCCGACCGGTTCATCGACTTCGTCGGCGACAGCGTCGTGGTCGCCCACAACGCCGCCTTCGACCGCTCGTTCGTCAATTTCGAACTGGAGAAGTGCGGTCGCGCGCCGATCCATGAGGAGCGCTGGATCGACACCCTGGCCATGGCCAAGAAGCGCTTTCCGGGCATGTACAACTCGCTCGACGCGCTGTGTAAGCGGTTCAAGATCAGCCTGGACAGCCGCGACAAGCACGGGGCGCTGATCGACTCGCACCTGCTGGCTGAAGTCTATCTGGAACTGCAGGGCGGCAAGGAACGCGCCCTGGAACTGACTCACGTCGAGGTCCTGTCGATCTCGGCCGCGATCCAGGGCTCGTACGGCGCCCGGCCGCGTCCGCTGGCGCCCCGCTCGACCGACGCCGAACGCGAGGTCCACGCCGCCTGGATCCGCAAGAACCTCAAGGACTCGGCGCTCTGGATCAAGCAGGGCATCGTCGCGGCCGAGGGTTAGGACCGCGCGTCTCTAGAAGCCGTACTTGGCGAACGCCTGGACCCGGTCGAGCGCGCCGTCGGCCCCGCTTTCCAGAACCCGCCGGCCCTTCATGTACTCGATCCCCACGTCGAAGCCCGCCACGGGCGTCCAGATCAGGTTGCCGTGCAGGCTTTCGGCCCGACGGTTGACGTTGAGGCCCGAGGCGGCCGGATTGTCGACGACCTGGGTCGAATAGAACAGGCTAGACCGCAAGGCCGGGCTCCACAGATGGCGGTAGGCGACGAACCCGGCCGTGACGCCGACCGGCCGGATGGCTCCGGCGCCGTCCGCGGCGACGTCGTTGGCGAAGTTCAGACCGACATGGCGTCCGATCCCTCGACCGCGCGTCATCATCAGCCGGATATCGTCTCGCCCGCCGACCTTCACGCGCGCCGCGGCCGAGAGACCCCAGCCGAAAGCGGCGTCGCGAAGCCCGCCCTGGTCGACCGAGAGCCGGCGGCCCAGGGCGGCCAGCGACCAGTCTCCCCACGGGCGGCGACCGTCGAGACGAACCACCAGGTCGGGCAGGCGATTGTCGTCTGCCACGAGGCGGGCGCCGCCGCCGGCGGGCGTGACCGTCGTCTCGGGATTTTCCAGGGCCAGGGTCAACGGTCCCCGCGTGCGCCGGATCTGCGCCTGACGGACGAAGACGAGGCCCTCGCTAGGACCGAGATAGTCGGCGGTTTCCGGCAGGACCGCGATGTTCTGGAACGTCGACCAGTCCTGGCCAAACAGCCAGCCGTCGACCGACACATAGGCCCGGCGCAGCGCGAAGGTCGACGGATTGGTGGTGCGCGCGTCGCCGCCGCCCGGCAGGGTCTGGAAGTCGCCCTCGATCCTGGCCTGGATGTCGTGACCGCCCAGCCGGCGGCTGGCGCTCGCCCAGAGACGGGTCTGGCGGGCGTTGAAATCGACCTTCGCGCCCTCTCCCGCCCCGGCGACCGGGATCGCCCCGGGCGAATAGAAGTCGCGAATCGGATCGCCCAGCGCCGGATCGGCGCGCTGGAACCGGGTGGCCATGGCGTCCAGCTTCACATAGCCGCCGAAACGCAGCTCGAGCCGGTCCGTAGCCGTCGAAGCCGTCGGATCGGACAGCGGCCGAGCGGCTGGAACGATAGCTGGCGGCGCGGCCTGGGCGTCCCGGGCCGCCATCTGGGCCTTGAGGTCGGCGAGGGCGCTTTCGAGTTCGCGCACCCGGGCCTCCAACTGGGGGTCGGCGGCCCGGGCCAGGGACGGGACGGCAAGCATCGCCAGCATCGCGGCCAGGGCGGCGCGGTCGCGGAACATGGCGCGGCCCAGGGTTAGCCGGCCGCCCGCAGGGCGGGCCCGGCCCGTCCGGCGGCGCGCCCGACTTGTTCGCCCAGACGGAAACGGCCCATCAGCCGCACCAGCTCGACGGTCTCGTTGCGCAGCGAGTGCACCGCGGCCGTCGATTCCTCGACCATGGCGGCGTTCTGTTGCGTCGTCTGGTCGATCTGGCCCATGGCCATGTTGATCTGGCCCAGGCCGTGGGACTGTTCCTGGGTCAGGTCGGCGATCTCTCGGACGACGGTGTCGATCTCGGCGACCTTGGAGACGATGTCGCCCAGGGCGGCGCCCATGACGCGCACCTGGTCGACCCCCTCGGCGATCTGGGCCGTGGTCGAACCGATCAGGCTCTTGATCTCGCGGGCGGAATCCGCCGAGCGCTGGGCCAGGGCGCGGACTTCCTGGGCGACGACCGCGAAGCCTCGGCCGGCTTCACCCGCGCGGGCGGCCTCGACGCCGGCGTTCAGGGCCAGCAGGTTGGTCTGGAAGGCGATCTCGTCGATGACGCCGATGATCTGATGGATCTGTTGCGAGGAGTTCTCGATTTCGCTCATCGAGGCGATCGCCCGCTCGGCCACGCCGCCGCTGTATTCGGCCTGCTTCTGGGTCTGGGCCACGGCGGCGCGGGCTTGGCCCGCGCCCTTGGCCGAGCGGCTCACCGCGTCGGTCAGCTCACCCAGCGCCGCGGCGGTCTCCTCCAGGGTCGCGGCCTGCTGCTCGGTGCGCCGCGACATGTCGTTGGACGCCGAGGCGATCTCGTCGGCGCTGCTGCTGATGCCGGCGGAATTGTCCTGCACCACCTTCATGGCGTCGGCCAACTGGTCCAGGGCGGCGTTCAAGTTCTCGCGCAGCACGGCGTATTGCGCGGGGAAATCGGCGGCCAGCCGGATCGTAAGGTCTCCGTCGGCCAGGCGGGCGGCGACGGCGGTGACATCGGCCACCACGCGCTCCTGGATCCTCGCCGCCGCGAGGTTCTCGGCCTCGCGTTCGTGGCGAGCGGTCTCGGCGGCCGCCCGTTGCAGCGCGGCTTCCGATTCCAGCCGGTCCTTCTCCACCGCGGCCTCGCGGAAGACTTCCAGGGCCTGCGCCATCTGGCCGACCTCATTCGAGCGATCGACGAACGGCACCGGGCTTTCCTTGTCGTTGCGGGCCAGGGCGGTCATTCGCAGCGTGAGGGCCTTGACCGGACGCGAGATGGTTCCGCCCAGCAGGCTGGCCAGGGCGGCCATGGCCAAAAGGAGAACCAGGCCCACGGCCGAGAGCTCCAGCGCGGCCTTGTTCACGGCGGCCTCAATGTCATCGACATAGACGCCCGAACCGATGACCCAGCCCCACGCAGGCAGCAGCTTGACGTAGGAGATCTTGGGCTGGGGCGCCTGGTGGCCGGGCTTGGGCCACTGGTAGTCGACGAAGCCTTCTCCCTTGGTCTTGGCCACCTCGGTCATCGCCGCGAACAGCGCCTTGCCATTCGGATCGCGCAGGTTGGACACATCCTGGCCATTCAGCGCTGGCTTGAACGGGTGCAGCACCATTCGCGTGTCGAGGTCGGTGATCCAGAAATATTCCTGGTCGCCATAGCGCAGCGCCGACACGGCCTCCCGGGCGGCGGTCTGGGCCTGGGCGCGGGTTATGCGCCCGGTCCGGGCCTCGGCCGCGTAGTGCGCGACGATCGAACTGGCGGTCTCGACCTGGCTTCGGGTCTTTTCGGCGATGTCGGCGTGCATGGTCGCGCCCAGCTTCACCAGGCCCAGGCCGATCGCCACCGCGAGGCCCAATCCGGTGAGCAGGATAACCAGTCGCAACCTGGCCATGATCGAGAAATCGCGGAATTTTCGCACACCGTGCCCCTGGAGAGGATTGACCAAGTTAACCAAGGGTCATGGGGCGCTCAAAGCAGTTAAGCAAAGATGGTCGCTAGGCTCTTGCAGCTGCGACAACTTGTCTTGGTTTCGACCTCAACAAGAAAGTTACCGGTATCATTTTCCGGATTTGGGTAAAGTGTACTCAAATTGGGAAATAGTACTTTTGGCTAGGTCGAAACCGCGACGACAGCTTTACAGCCGCAAATCCGCCGTCACCGGGGCATGGTCGCTGGGTCGCTCCCACTCCCGGACGGTGTCGTGGACCCGCGAGGAGACCTTGCCGTCCACGATCGCCGCGTCGCGCAGGCCGGGGCTGGCCAGGATGTGGTCCAGGCGCAGGCCGCGGTTGGACTTGCGGAAGTCGGCCGCGCGATAGCTCCACCAGCTGAACAGTTTTTCCGGCTCCGGCGTCGCCAGGCGCGGCAGGTCCAGCAGGTCCATCGACTTTATCATCGCGTCAAAGGCCTCGAGCTCGGCCGGGGTGTGGCTGACCACCTTCAGCATCTGGCGGTGGCTCCAGACGTCGTTCTCGCCTGGTGCGATGTTGAGGTCGCCGGTGACGATCAGCGGCGCTTTGGGGTCGCGCTTCTTCAGGGCGGCGGTCAGGGTCTCGTAGAAGTCCAGCTTGTGGTCGAACTTCGGATTGCCGATGCGATCGGGCGTATCACCGCCGGCCGGGATGTAGAAGTTCTGGATGTCGACGCCGGCCACCTTGACCGCGACGCACCGGGCATGGCCCTCGCGACAGTTCATCAGGGTCGGGACATCCTCGAACGGCAGGCGCGAGGCGATGGCCACGCCATGCCAGCCCTTCTGGCCCGCGATCTTGAGGTGCTTCAGGCCCATGGCTTCGAAGGCCTCTCGCGGGAACTCGCCCTCCTGGCACTTGATCTCCTGCATGCACAGGACATCCGGCGCCTGCTCGTCGACGAAGCGGGCGGCCTGTTCAGCGCGGAGGCGGACGGAATTGACGTTCCAGGTGGCGATACGGAGGCGCATCCGACGGCTCTAACGTGGAAACGCGAGCTGTAAAAGAAAAACGCCCTAGCGCAGGGGCCCCAGCCGGCCGCAGGCCGGCGTTCCTAAAGAAAAACGCCCCAACGCAGGGGCGTTGGGGCGAAAGTCTAGTCTCTCATGCCGCCGCCGGGAGGGGATAGGATCCGGCACGGTTTGCGAAGAGCGGGTCGGTCGCTCATCGCCATGCGTGTTAAATATGCCACTTCAAAACTTTAAGTCAACCCTGGATCAGGTTGATTCTTGCCTGTTGTGAGAATGTCACATTTCGGCAGCGCTAGGGTTTGCCGACCTTGCGGCGGGGGTCGGTCAGCACGAAGAGCTTGGGATCGAGGTCCGAGGTCTCGGCGAAATCGATCAGCCGCACGCGGATCTGACCGCCCTTGATGTCGGTGACCGTCCAGCCCATCAGGCCGACCGGCGCATTGGAGAAGTCCATCGAGATGCGGCCCAGCGCCTGGCGCTTGGCGTCCTGGGCGACGATGGTGAAGCCGTCGGCCAGCGGGCGAATGTCGGTGATGGTCACGCCGCGATCCAGGCGCACCTCGCGGGCCAGCAGCAGGTTCAGCGGCGTCTTGCTGAGCGGATAGCTCTCATAGGTCTTCAGCCGGCTATCGAAGATGTTGACATTATTGCCGTTGCTGACGACCAGCAGGCCCGCGGGCGGGTCATAGGCGAACCGCGCCTTGCCCGGGCGCTGCATGTAGAAGGCGCCCTGCGTCTGGGTCCCGCGCGCGTCGGTCTGCACGAAGCGGCCCTTGGCCGAGCCCAGGCCCTGGATATAGGCGGTGGCCTTGTCCAGCAGGGCCTTCTGTTCGGTGGTCAAGGCGGCCGGGACGGGCTTGGCGTCCTGCGCCAGAACCGGAGAGGCGATAGCGGCGGCCAGGCCGGCCGCCAGAAGAATACGGCGAGTGGTCATGCGATCTCCTTAGCCGCTACCTTGGCCCGCGCGAAGGCCGCCGCGAGGCCATTTTCCGGCGCCCCGATGAAGCGCCGTTCAGGTTGGGATGCTGGGAACGCGTCCAAACGGCCAAGGTTTCCCCTCATCCCGCTCTCCCCGGCGAAAGCCGGGCCCAGATTCATCCTGAGCGTCAGATGTTGAAGCGCCCTCCGCCGAGGCTCGACGAAGGGCGCTCTGGGTTCGATCTGGACCCCGGCTTTCGCCGGGGAGAGCGGAGTAGAAATTACATGGGCGGCGGCGGCGGGGCCAGGATCTCGCGCTTGCCGGCGTGGTTGGCGGCGCCGACGACGCCTTCCTTCTCCATCCGCTCCATCAGCGAGGCGGCGCGGTTGTAGCCGATCTGCAGGCGGCGCTGGATGTAGCTGGTCGAGGCCTTGCGGTCGCGGGTGACCACGGCCACGGCGTGGTCGTAGAGGTCGTTGGAGCCGCCCTCGCCGGCGAACGCGCCCTCGATGGCCTCTTCCTGTTCCTCGTCGCCGCCGGCGGTGACCTCTTCCAGATATTGCGGAATGCCCTGGTCGCGCAGGAACTTGGCGACCTGCTCGACCTCGCCGTCCGAGACGAACGGGCCGTGCAGGCGGGTGATGCGGCCGCCGCCGGCCATATAGAGCATGTCGCCCTGGCCCAGCAGCTGCTCGGCGCCCTGCTCGCCCAGGATGGTGCGGGCGTCGATCTTGCTGGTGACCTGGAAGCTGATCCGGGTCGGGAAGTTAGCCTTGATGGTGCCGGTGATGACGTCGACCGAGGGGCGCTGGGTGGCCATGATCAGGTGGATGCCGGCGGCGCGGGCCATCTGGGCCAGGCGCTGCACGGCGCCTTCGATGTCCTTGCCGGCCACCATCATCAGGTCGGCGACCTCGTCGATGACCACGACCAGATAGGGCATGGCCTCGGGACGGATCTGCTCGGTCTCGTAGATCGGCCGGCCGGCGTCGTCGAAACCGGTCTGGACGGTGCGCTCGAAGTGCTCGCCCTTGTCCAGGGCCTCGTTGGCCTTCTCGTTGTAGCCGCCGATGTTGCGCACGCCGATCTTCGACATGCGGCGATAGCGGTCCTCCATCTCGCGGACGGTCCACTTCAGGGCGACGACGGCCTTTTTCGGATCGGTCACGACGGGGGCCAGCAGGTGCGGGATGCCGTCATAGACCGACAGTTCCAGCATCTTCGGGTCGATCATGATGAAGCGGCACTTGTCGGGCGGCAGCTTGTACAGGATCGACAGGATCATGGCGTTGACGCCGACCGACTTGCCCGAGCCGGTGGTGCCGGCGATCAGCAGGTGGGGCATCTTGGCCAGGTCGGCGATATAGGGTTCGCCGCCGATGGTCTCGCCCAGGGCCATGGGCAGGATCTGGCTGGCTTTCTCGTAGTCGGCGCTCGAGAGCAGGTCGCGCAGATAGACCGTCTCGCGCTTGGAGTTCGGCATCTCGATGCCGATGGCGTTGCGGCCTTGGGCCACGGCCACGCGGCACGAGATCACGCTCATCGAGCGGGCGATGTCGTCGGCCAGGGCCACGACGCGGGCGGTCTTGACGCCAGGCGCCGGCACCAGCTCGTACATGGTGACCACGGGGCCGGGACGGATCTGGTCGATCTGGCCCTTCACCCCGAACTCGGCGAGTACGCTTTCCAGCAGGCGGGCGTTCTGGCGCAGGGCGGCGGCGTCGACTTCTGACGAGCGTGGCTTGGACTTGGCCAGCATCGCCAGCTCCGGCAGTTGGAAGCCCGCCTCGTCGTCGAAATCGAAGGCCTTCTGCTGCTCGCGCGCCTCGCGACCCGATTCCTTGGGTACGGTCTTGGGTTTGGCGATCGCCATCGGGCGGGCGTCCAGCGAATCCTCGAAGGCGTCCTCGTCGTCCTGCGGGGGCGGGGTGTAGGCGCGCTCCGTCGCGCGCTGCGACACCGGGGTCGGCGCAGCGGCGACCACGGCCTCGTCGTCATCGGCGTCGATCGGCGGCAGGCGGCCCGGCCGCTCGCGCTGGGGCGGGGCCTCGGCCTTTTCCCTCTTGGCGCGGGCCGGCTTGGGGGCTGGCTCGGGCATCGGTTCCGGCTCGGCGCGGACCCGCGGCTGCAGGGCGTTGCTGACGGCGGTGTGGATGGCGTCGGGATCAACCTCGCGCACGCCGATGGCGAAGCCCAGGGCGACGATGGCCGCGACGGCGAACAGGATGGCGGCGACGATCGTCGCGCCGGGAATGTGGGCAAAGCGCAGGACTCCGGCCACCATGTGCAGCAGGGCGTCGCCCCAGAAGCCGCCCAGGCCCTTCTCCAGCTGCCAGATCGCCGGCGGCGGCGGAGCCGCGAGGGTGGCGGAGAGCGCCAGCAGGCCCAGGGCGCCGACAAGGGCGCGCTGGCGCAGATCCTTGCGCTCGGCGTCCGGGTCGGCCTGGGCCACGCGGGTGACGCCGAAAACGAGCATGAACAGGGCCACGCCCCAGCCGGACAGTCCCAACGACTGCATCAACAGGTCGGCGATCGCCGCGCCGGGCGCGCCCAGGGCGTTGCGGGCCGGCTCACCGGTGGCGGCGTTCAGGCTGGGGTCGGTGGCGTTGTAGGTGGCGATGGCCAGCAGCAGGACGGCCCCGATCACGGTGATGATCCCGCCCCGGAACCGGGCGGTCCAGGGCTGGACCCAGCCGTAACGGATCGCATCCCAGAGGAGCTCCGTCGTGGATCGCCGCGCGGCTCGCGCCATGAAAGTCTCCGAACTCAACTTCGCCGTCTGACCCTCAGAATGGGTCGAACCGCGATGTTGTGCCCGAAGAGCGTTAAGAGGCGTTTACGGCGTTCGTCAGGACATGATTCACAACGTCGCGGATGCGCCAGGACGCAGGGCGTTATCCGGGCAATGTTCAGGCCGCCTCGAACGTCACCGGGCCACCCCAGAACCCCTGAACCAGGCCGTTCTGCGGTCCCGGCGTTCCGGTGGTCAGGAATACCCGCCCGCCCTTGGTTCCCGTGGCATAGTCCGGATGGCGCTGCAGATAGAGCTCCAGCGCGTCGGCCGTGGCTTCGGGCTGCTGGATCAGCGGCGTGCCGGCCGGCAGGGCGGCGCGGAACAGGTCGGCGATGATCTCGTAGTGGGTGCAGCCCAGCACCACGCGGTGCGGATAGCGGCCGATGCGGGTCTTCAGGGTCTCGACGTGACTCTCGACCGCCTTGGCCAGCTCGACCACCGAGGCGTCGCCCTCGATCAGGGGCACGAGCTCCGGGCAGGCCTCGGAGAACACCGCCAGGTCCTGTTTGCGCTTGTCGATCTCGATTTCGTAGACGCGCGAGCGCACCGTGGCTTGGGTGGCGAAGACCCCCAGGATGTCCAGCTGCTCGACCTTCTCGCCGCGCCGCTCGGCCTCGTGCTCCCACGGCAGGCCGGTGGCCTTTTCGATGGTCGGCACGATGATGCCCAGGATGTTGACCGGCCGGTCGATGTCCTTGCGGTAGCCCGGCAGCCAGGTCTGCTGCAGGCGGCGCAGGGCGATGGCCGAGGCGGTGTTGCAGGCCAGGACCACTAGGCTGGCGCCGCGGTCGAACAGGCGGATGCAGCCGGCCTTGGTCAGCTCGACGATGTCCTCGCCGGTGCGCACGCCATAGGGCGCGTGGGCCTGGTCGGCCAGATAGGTGAAGTCCGCCTGGGGCAGACGCTGCACGAGGGCGCGGTGGACCGTAAGGCCGCCCACGCCGGAGTCGAAGACGCCGATCATGGGCCAAGCTTTAGTCCCCAAAGCGGGCGCCGTCCACGGACGGGGCGCGGTTCCCGAAAGGTTACGCGCCTGTCATGTGACACGCCCCGGAACCTTGTTAGGGTCGCTTCCAAATCTTCATCGGAGACACTCCGTGCAACGTCGTACATTCCTGGCCTCGGCCGCCGCCACCGGCGCGGTCGTCGCCCTCAATCCGAGTTTGTCCATGGCCCAAGCCAATACGTCTTCGGGAAGCAATCCGATGACCCAGAAGTGGGTCGGCCCCTATGGCGGCGTGCCGGCCTTCGACAAGGTCAAGGTCGCCGACTTCAAGCCGGCCCTGGAAACGGCCATGGCCAAGAACCTGGCCGAGATCGACGCGATCACGGCCAACAAGGCGCCGCCGACTTTCGACAACACCATCGGCGCGCTGGAAGACGCCGGCCGGATGCTGAACGACGTCTCGACCTATTACGGCGTCTGGGGCTCGACCATGAGCACGCCGGAGTTCCAGAAGGTCGAGGAGGAGATGGATCCGAAGCTCTCGGCCCACGGCGACAAGGTCAACCAGAACGCCGCCCTCTTCGCCCGCATCGAGGCCGTCTACACGTCGCCGGACAAGGCCAAGCTGACGCCGGAACAGCAGCGCGTGCTGTGGATCTACTACACCAACTTCGTGCGCTCGGGCGCCAAGCTGTCGCCCGAAGCCAAGGCCCGGGTCGGCGCGATAAACACCGAGCTGGCCGGCCTCTACACCAAGTTCAGCCAGAACCTGCTGGCCGATGAAAGCACCTGGATCGAGCTTTCCGACGCCGATCTCGCCGGCCTGCCCCAGGGCCTGAAGGACGCCGCCGCCTCGAACGCCGCCGCGCGCAAGCTCCCGGGCAAGTTCGTCGTCGTCAACACCCGCTCCAGCGTCGACCCGTTCCTGGCCGCCTCGCCGGTCCGCTCGGCTCGCGAGAAGGTCTGGCGCGCCTTCGTCAATCGCGGCGACAACGGCGGGGCGACCGACAACAACGCCATCATCAGCAAGATCCTGAAGCTGCGCGTCGAGCGCGCCAAGCTGCTGGGTTACAAGACCCACGCCCACTGGCGCCTCGAGAACGCCATGGCCAAGACGCCCGAGAACGCCATGGCGCTGATGGAGGCGGTGTGGACCCCGGCCATCGCCCAGGTCGCCATCGACGTGGCCGACATGCAGGCGATCATCGACAAGGAGGGGGGCGGTTTCAAATTGGAGCCGTGGGACTACCGCTTCTACGCCGAGAAGGTCCGCCTGGCGAAGTACGCCCTCGATATGAACGAGGTGAAGCCGTACCTGCAGCTGGACAAGCTGCGCGAGGGCATGTTCTGGGCCTCGGGCCAGCTCTACGGCTTCCAGTTCCAGAAGCTGGACGGCATCCCCGTCTATCACGAGGACATCACCGTCTATGAGGTGACCCGCGCCGGCAAGCATGTGGGCCTGTGGTACTTCGACCCCTATGCCCGCCCGGGCAAGCGCTCGGGCGCGTGGATGAACGCCTACCGCACCCAGGAGCGGTTCAAGGGCGAGATCACCACGATCGTCTCGAACAATTCCAACTTCATCAAGGGCAAGCCCGGCGAGCCGCTGCTGATCTCGTGGGACGACGCCGTCACCCTGTTCCACGAATTCGGCCACGCCCTGCACGGCCTGAACGCCAACGCTGCCTATCCGTCGGTGTCGGGCACCAACGTGGCGCGCGACTATGTCGAGTTCCCCAGCCAGCTGAACGAGCACTGGCTGCCGACGCCGCAGGTGCTGAACCAGTTCGCCCTGCACTACCAGACGGGCAAGCCGATTCCGCAGGCCCTGGTCGACAAGATCGAGGCCGCCGGCAAGTTCGGCGAGGGCTTCGGCACGACCGAGTACCTGTCCAGCGCCCTGATCGACATGAAGCTGCACCTGGCCGGCGACGTCGACATCGATCCGGACAAGTTCGAGCGCGAGGAGCTGGCCAAGCTGAACATGCCGCACGAGATCGTCATGCGTCACCGCACGCCGCAGTTCGGCCACGTGTTCTCGAGCGACGGCTATTCGGCCGGCTACTACAGCTACCTGTGGGCCGACACCCTGACCGCCGACGTCGCCGAGGCCTTCGAGCAGGCGCCCGGCGGCTTCTATGACAAGCCGACCGCCAAGCGCCTCTACGAGACGATCATGTCGAAGGGCAACGCGGTCGACCCTGTCGACCAGTTCCGCGCCTTCCGCGGCCGCGACGTCAAGATCGGGGCCCTGATGCGCAAGCGCGGCTTCCCGGTCCCGGCAGGGGCTTAGGCGCCTGACCCAAGCCCTTCTCCCGCCACGGGAGAAGGGCTAAATGGGCTGGGGGGCTGAAGGAGTATCTATGGCTGCGTCCAAGCTCGTACCTCTGGCCCTTTGCTTGGCCCTCGCCACCCCTGACCTCGCCCAGACCGCGCCTTCTCCGCCCGTGGTCGACATCGGCCAGGCCCCGGCTCAGGACGAGAGCGCGGTGGTCGCCGAACTGACCGTGGTGGCCAAGCCCAAGGGGCCGGCGATCTGGTTGGTCGAGAAGGACGGGGCCAAGCTCTATATCCTCGGCTCGGCCGCGCCCCTGCCCCATCAGCTGAAATGGGAAAGCCCGCGCCTGAACAGGGCCTTGGACAAGGCCAGCCTGGTGCTGGTCCCGCCTCAGGCGGCGGTCGGCGTCACCCAGGCGGCGGGTTTTATCCTCAGCTTCGGCGGCGGGCTGCGCCAGCCGATGGGCAAGAACCTGGAAGACCAGTTGCCGCCCGACCTCAAGGCGCGCTTCGTGGAGTCCCGCAACCAGGCCCGCAAGGGAGCGGGCGAATACAAGAACTGGAAGCCGGGCGTGGCCGGCTTCCTGCTGCTGTCGGATTTCCGCCAGGCGGCCGGCCTGTCCGAAGCCAAGCCGGTCAGCACGGTCGAGCGCATGGCCAAGGCCCGCAAGCTGAAGGTCAAGTCGGTCGGCCAGTACCGGATGAGCGCGGTGACCTCGATCGTCTCCAAGCTCTCGCCCGAGGACCAGCTCTACTGCCTGCGGGTGGCGCTGGACGAGATCGCCTATGACGGGGCCCATTCCACCACGATCGGCCAGGATTGGGCGCAGGGCGATCTGGGCTCTGTCCGCGCCCGCTACCGCGCCAGCGGCGCCCAGCGCTGTCTGCTGCGCGCGCCAGGGGGGCCAGCCCTGCTGGAGAAGGGTGTCGACCAGACGACGGACGCCATGACCGACGCGCTGAAGCGTCCCGGCGTCACGGTGGCGGTGGTCGATCTCGGCTTCCTGCTGCCGGCCAACGGCGTGCTGGACCGGCTGAAGGCTGGCGGCGCGACGGTGAGTTCGCCCGTCGAGTAGGGGATCGTTGACGCCTGCCCGCCCCTGCCCTCAACCTCGGGCGGGGAGGGACCTCACATGAAGACGATGATCGCCGCCGCCGCCCTGGCGCTGCTGGCCGCGGGTTCGGCGCGGGCCGAGGTCGCGGACGCCCAGCCCAACGGATTCGAGGTCCGGCATCAGGTCGTGATCGCCGCGCCAGCCAGCGCCGTCTGGGCGACGCTGGTGCAGCCTGCGAAATGGTGGGCCTCGGCCCACACCTGGTCGGGCTCGGCCGCCAACCTGTCGCTGGGCGCGGCCTCGGGCGGCTGCTTCTGCGAGCGGCTGCCGAACGGCGGCTCGGCGCTGCACATGACCACGGTCAACGCCGCGCCTGGGACGAAGCTGGTGCTGGTCGGCGCGCTCGGTCCGCTGCAGAGCTCCGGCGCCAGCGGGGCCCTGACCTTCCTGCTCGCCGAGAAGGACGGCCAGACGACGGTGACCGTCACCTACGATGTCGGCGGCTATTTCAAGGGCGGGCTCGACAAGATCGCCGCGCCCGTCGACGGGGTGCTAGGCCAGCAGGTGGCCGGGCTGAAGGCGGCGGCGGAGGCGAAGTAGCCCGCCCTCCTCCGATCTCCCCGGCGAAAGCCGGGGCCTGGATCGCAGGGCTGTGAGGCGAACGCAGAAACGCCCGCGATCCTGTCTGGAACGCGGGCGCTTTCGCATCCGGGTCCCGGCTTTACGCCGGGAAGATCGGACGTCTGAGTTAGGCGCTTTCCGCCATGCCGTCGTCCGAGGCGCCCAGCAGGGCCATCTGCAGGCGCGATCGGTCGCGGCGGGCCGCTTCCAGGGCGCCTTCGGCCAGGGCGGCTTCCGAGGTGAGGCGCTCGATCGTGGCCTGGAGTTCGGCGACCTTGTCCTCGTGTTCGCGACGGAGCTGGTCCTGGGCTTCCTGCATGCCGTCGAGGCGGGTGCGCAGTTGCTGAGCCCGTTCCTCGGCGCGCTTCATCGCCTTTTCCTGGGCGACGGCGCTCTTGGCCAGCTGGTCGGCGCGCTCGATCGCCGTGGCGCGGGCGGTGTCGACACCGGCGTGGCGCTGACGCAGGCCTTCGGAATCCTCCTCCAGCGTGCGGATGCGTTCCAGGGCGCGTTCCAGGGCGACGTTGAGGTCGCCGGCGCGGCGCTCGACCGCCTTCTGGTGCGCGGAAGATTCGGCGAGACGGGCCGAGATCTGGCCGTTCATCTCTTCCAGCTTGTCAGCGCGGCCGGTGGCGGTCTCCAGGCGGGTCTGCAGGGCCGAGATCTCGGCGCGGGCGGCCTCGACCTGGCTTTCCAGGTTACGGATGGTGCGGCCGCTGTCGGTCTGGTGGGCCGAAAGGGCGTTCTCGATCGCCTGCACGCGGGCGCGTTCGCCGGCCAGCTGGGCTTCGAGGTCGGTTTCGATACGCGACAGGCGGGCGACGTCCAGGCCGGCCTGGTCGACGCGCTTCTTCAGGGTCGAGACTTCATCGCCCAGCAGGGCGTTGTCCTGGTTGGCGCGGGCGAGCGCCGCCTCGGCGTCGCCGCGGCGGGTGTCGATGTCCTGGGCCTGAAGGCGCAGGCCCTCGACGTCCTGCACCAGGTGCTCGATGCGGGCGGTGGAGTCGCGCAGGCTGGCGTCGAGGCTGGAGACCTTCAGATCCGACTGCAGCAGGGCGTTGCGCAGGCGGTCGATTTCAAGGGCGTTGTCTTCCAGCGCCGCGTCCTGGGTCTGGCGTCGGGCGTCGGACTCTCCAAGAGCGGTTTCGGCGGCGGCCAGGCGGGCGCTGACCTCGCGTTCCTCGGCCTGGATCTGGGTGACCTGGCGCTGGGCGTGCTCGTAGTTGGCGCGTAGGGCGATCAGCTCGGCGTGTTCGGCGCGGCGGGCTTCGAACTCCTGGGCGACCGGACCACGGATCTCGGCGATCAGCGGCTCGATGGCCTTCAGGTGCTCCATCACGCGGCCGATGCTGTCGAGACCGCCGTGAATGGTCTCGTAGCGCTGGCCGATCGCCTGGGTGGATTCGATCTGGTGCTGTACGGCCTCGACCCGGGCCTCTTCACCCAGAACGGCCGGTTTGCCGTTCTTGTTATCGCGAGGATTCTTCGACAGCAGTCTCATATCGCCCACCTTCACCCCGTGCGGCCCCAGCGCGACTTCAAAAGTCGCCTTGCGGACGCCGCGAATCTCTTACCCAGAGGTTAACAACTTAGTTTATTGGCAAGGTGAATGTCGAGGGGCGGACGCCGCGACCTGGCGCCGCGCATGGGCCTCAGAACCCCGAAAACTGGGGACGATCCACCGTTTCGACCGCCAGCACCCGGCCGACCGCGTGAACCACGGCGGCGATGCGCAGGGCGGCCTGGACCTGGACGGGCGCCACGCCGCGCTTCCGCAGTTCCGTCTCATGGCTTTCGAGGCAGGCGCCGCAACCGTTGATCGCCGACACGGCGAGGCACCAGAGTTCGTAGTCGACCGCCGCCACGCCGGAATGGGTCAGGCGGTTCATCCGCAGACGCGAGGCCAACGCACCGTATTCGGGCGCTTTCATCAGGTGAACGGCGCGAAAATAGACGTTGGTCATGGCCATCATCGCCGCGGCGGTCTTGGCCGCGGTGAAGGCCTCGGACGAGATGTTGGCCTCATGCGCGGCGATGGTGATCGCCTTCAGGGTCTCTGGCTCGCCGACCGCGCAGGCGCTGGCGACGAAGCAGCCCCAGCGCGCCTGGTCGCTCAGCACGGTCTCGCCGGCCAGGGCGCCCAGATTGGTCCCGATATCCTTGGCGTAGTCGGGCAGCTGGGCGCGTAGGGCCTCGATCGACATGGGGACGCTCCGTGAGATCTGGAGCGGGCTTAGCATCGCGGGAAAGGTTCGTCCCGGTCCGCGCCGCTGGGAGGGGGAGACGCGGGCGGACCGGGTTCAACGGGTTGGGGCCCGGCGTCGGTGGGGGGGAGACACGCCGGAACTTCACCGCGAGACAGAGGTATGCGCTGACCGATCAGATAGCCAATCGATAGTTTTTGGCTTTCCGATAGATCGCGCCTATATCTAGGCCATGCTTCTCCCGACCCTTCGCCAGCTGCAGTATCTGAAACTCCTCTCGGAGCACGGCTCGTTCAGCCGGGCCGCCGAGAGCGCCTATGTCACCCAGCCCACCCTGTCGGCCGGCATCCAGGAACTGGAAAAGATCCTGGGCGCGTCGGTGGTCGATCGCGCGCGCTCGGGCGTGATCCTGACCGCCGCCGGCCAGGAGGCGGTGCGGCGAGCCGAGGATATCCTCGCGCGGGCCGAGGACCTGGTGCAGGCCGCGCGCGGCGCCGGCCAGCCGTTGGCCGGTCGTTTCCGCCTGGGCGTGATCCCGACCGTGGCTCCGTACCTGCTGCCGCGCGCCCTGCCCGTCCTGCGCGACAGGTTCCCGAAGCTGAAGCTGTTCCTGCGTGAGGACCTGACTCAGCGGCTGATCGCGGCCCTGAAGAGCGGGGCGCTAGACGCGGCGCTGATCGCCCTGCCCTACGACATGTCCGGCCTGGACTGGGCTCATGTCGAGGACGACGAACTGCTGGCCGCCGCGCCCGCCAACCACCCGATGGCCGCCTCGACCCGGGTCGATCCCGACAGCCTGCGCGGCGACGACCTGATCCTGCTGGAAGATGGCCACTGCCTGCGCGACCATGCCCTGGCCGCCTGCGGCCTGGAGCCGCCGCGCGGCGTCGGCGACGACGAGACCTTCGCCGCCACCTCGCTGCCGACCCTGGTGCAGATGATCGGCTCGGGCCTGGGCGTCTCGTTCCTGCCGGCCATGGCGGTGCACGCGGGCCTGACCGACAAGACCGCGCTGACGATCCGTCCCCTGGCGACCGAGCATCCCAGTCGCGAGATCGTGGTGGCCTGGCGGGCAGGCTCCAGCCGTGGCGTCGAAGGGCGGCTGCTGGCCGAGACCTTGCGAGAAACCGAAGCTTAACGCGGGGGCCAGCTTGGCGCCGCCGACCTGAAGAGTGGCCGCGATCAGCAGGCCCGCCGACAGCGTGGCGGCGCGCGACATCCTAGACCGCGTGCGAGATCGGACCCTCGGCGCGGCCTTCGACGAACTGGCGGACATACGGATTGTCGGTTGTGCGCAGTTCGGCGGCCGGCCCGCGCCAGATGATCTTGCCGCCGTGCAGCATGGCGATTTCATCGCCGATGGTCTGGGCCGAGGCCAGGTCGTGAGTGATCGACACGGCGGTCGAACCCAGGCGCCGCACCTGGTGGGAGATCAGCTCGTTGATCGCCGCCGCCGTGATGGGGTCCAGGCCGGTGGTCGGTTCGTCGAAGAACAGGATCTCGGGTTGGGCGACGACGGCGCGGGCCAGACCCGCGCGCTTCTGCATGCCGCCCGACAGCTCGGACGGGAAGCGATCGGCGACGTCGGGAGACAGACGCACCTGCTCAAGGGCTTCGATCGCCCTTTCCCTGGCCTCCTTGCGCGGCGCGCCGTCGGCGTTGATCAGGCGGAAGGCGACGTTTTCCCAGACGGTCAGGCTGTCGAACAGGGCCGCGCCCTGGAACAGCACGCCGACGCGGGAGAACAGCTTGCGGCGGGCGCCCTCCGACAGGGTGACGGTGTTCTTGCCGTCCAGCTCGATCTTGCCGGCGTCGGGGCGCATCAGGCCGAGCGCGGTCTTGATCGTCACCGACTTGCCCTGGCCGGAGCCGCCGATGATGACCAGCGACCGGCCTGGCGCGACCGACAGGTCGAGTCCGTCGAGGACCGCGCGGCCCTCGAAGCGCTTGGTGACGCCCTTCCAGGCGAGTTTCGGGGTCACGTCGGTCATGAGGCGTGGGTGAAGAGGGTGGTCAGGAGGTAGTCGGAGCCGAAGATCAGGATCGCCGACGAGACCACCGCGTGGGTGGTGGCCCGGCCGACGCCCCGCGCACCGCCCTTGGCGTTGTAGCCGTGGTAGCAGCCCATCAGCGCCACGATGAACCCGAACACCGCGGCCTTGATCAGGCCCGAGACGATGTCCCAGCTCTGCAGGAAGTCGATGGTGTTGCGGATGTAGACGGCCGAGCTGAAGTCCAGCACCCGCGTGGCGACCAGCCAGCCGCCGGCGACGCCGATGGTGTCGGCCACCGCGGTCAGCAGCGGCGTCATCAGGACGCCGGCCAGCAGGCGCGGGCCGACCAGATAGCGGAACGGGTCGGTCGACAGGGTGCGCATGGCGTCGATCTGCTCGGTCGCCCGCATGGCGCCGATCTCGGCGGCGATGGCGGCCGAGACCCGGCCGGCAAGCATCAGCGCCGCCAGAACCGGGCCCAGCTCGCGGGTGATCCCCAGGGCCACGATCTGCGGCATTACCTGCTCGGCGTTGAAGCGCCCGCCGCCGGTGAAGATGTTCAGGGCCAGGGCCGCGCCGGTGAAGATGGCGGTCAGGCCCACCACCGGCAGCGAGAAGAAGCCGATGGCCACGAACTGGCGCCACAGCTGGCCGAGGAACCAGGGCGAGGTCAGGGCGGCGGCGACGCCGCGCACGGCGAAGACGCCGACCGACCCGACCATGCGCACGGCGGCCAGTGTCGAGCGACCCAGAGCCCGGACGGGGTTGGCAAGAGAACGAGGGGCGACCTGCCGGGTCGCCTCGGCCGCGGCCATGTCAGTAGCTCGCGGCGGGCTGCGAGGCGTCCGGCGCGGGTGCGTCCGACGAGGCCGCCGCATCCGAACCGCCCTGCGGACGGATCACCGAGCCGATCAGGCCGAAGATGTCCACGGCGCCTTGCGTGTTCTCGATCTGGCCGCCCGGCTTGATGTCGTCCATGGCCGCGCCCGGCGCGATCGAGACGTGCGCGCCGCCCAGCAGGCTGTCGCTGGTGATCTTGGCGGTCGAGTCCGACGGCAGCTTGACGGTCGGGTCGATGCTCAGCTTGGCCACGGCCAAGAAGGTCTTCGGCTCCAGCGTGATCTGCGAGACCGTGCCGACCTTGACGCCGGCCACGCTCACCGCCGCGCCCGGGGCCAGCGAACCGGCCTCGCCGAACTTGGCGTTGATCTCATAGTTTCCGCGCTTCATGTGGACGCCGCCCACGCTCAGCGAATAGGTCAGGAACCCCGCCGCCAGGGCGAGGACGACGACGCCCATGGCTGTCTCGGCCCATTGTTCGCGCAATGCCAAATCCCCTTGGTCCTTAACGTGTCGTCCCGTCGCTACTTGCGACGGCCAGAAGGCGCCGAGCCGCCCTTCTGGAGTTGATTGATCAGCACGTCGATGTTGCCGCCGGCGTTGTCGATCGTCGAGACGAAGTCCTGCTGCTGGGTGATGGCCAGCCAGATCCCCTTGAACTGGACATCGACGACCTTCCAGGTCTGGCCGCCGCCCAGCACGCGCCAGGAGACCGGCAGGGGCTGAGTGATCTGGCCGCCCGAGATCACGGTCTTGACCGTCACGTCGCCCGGCTTGTTGACCACCGAGCCGACCACCTTCAGCTGCTCGCCGCGATAGTCGTCGATACGGCTCTGATAGACGTTCTCGGCATAGGTGCGGAACACCGGCGTGAAGCGCGCGCGCTGCTCAGGCGTGATGGTGCGGGCGTACTTGCCCAGAACGAAGTTGGTGATGCGCGGCACGTCGGCCAACTCGTCCACCGCCTGGTGGAAGACCTGGGTCTTCTGGGCGTCGCTCATGCTCTTGTTGGCCAGAACGGTGATCACGCGCTGGGCCTTGGCCTGGACGAAGGCCTCGGCGCCGGCGTCGCGCGCGCTGTTCTGGGCCAGGGCCGGGCCGCCGATCGCGACGGCCCCGAAGAACGCCAAAAGCGCGGCGTTGGCGCCGCGCCGGGTGGAGGTGGTGTTGGTCATGGTCTTACCGGTCATGGTTTGGGCGTCGCGGGTGAAGCGTCCTGAGGCGGAGCTTCCGGGGGCGGCGCGTCGAAGTCGGGCAGCACCTCGGCGTCGCCCGTGGCGTCGCGGACGAAGGCCTCGCGATACTGGGTGTAGGCCGAACGGGTGGTGACATAGGGGTCGGCGGCGTCCTTCAAGGCCTGGAACGCCGGGTCGGTGTTCGAGCGCAGATCGACGATGGTCACGCCCGTACGGGCCTTGCCGAAGTCGGTGGAGAGGCCGCCGACATACAGCGAGACGGGGTCGGTGACGAAGTCGAGCGCGCGGCCGACGCCGTCGCGGACATTCAGCGGACCCATCAGCGGCACATAGAGATAGGCCCCGGGCTTGGCGCCCCACTTGCCGAAGGTCTGGCCGAAGTCGGCGCCGCGACGCGGCAGGTTCATCTTGGCGGCGACATCGAAAAGGCCCAGGACGCCGAAGGTTGAATTGACCACGAAGCGGGTGGTCGAGCGCATGGCGCGCTTGGGCTTTCCTTGCAACACCATGTTCATGACGGTGTTCGGCTCGCCCAGATTATAGACGGCCGAGCTGACCCGGTTGCGGACCACGCGGGGCGTGACCGCCATATAGCCGTGGGCGATCGGAGCCAGGATCACGTGATCCAGGCCCATCCCCAGCTTGAAGGAACCGCGATTGAAGCCTTCCAGCGGATCGTTGGCCGCCTCGACGTTCGCGGTGGTGCCGACCGACTGGCCTTGAACGCCCTGCTCCCGGGCCAGGGCCGGCGCGAACATCGCCAGGCTGGCGGCCACGGCAAGCCCCATGGCGGCGATACGCCGACCGGTCGCCCTGCGGCGGAGGCCGTTATCCTGGTCGTTCAAGCCCGTGCTCCTGCGTCTACACGCCGGCATGTATTCACGCCGCAATCCGTATCAAGACTGATTACGTTGTATTTCGGCCACGTTGGGTCGGCCTTGCTTCAAATCGCCCTGACTTGAAGCGGCGGGCCACGAAAAGGGCGGCGCCGCGCCGCCGGGTTCTCCGATACAATCAGATATATCGAAAATAGCTCTTGACCTAGTCGCAATCCGATATATCTATAAATCCGATATAACGAAACAGGATCTAAAAACACAATGTTTGGACGACATCACCATCACCGCGGTCACTGGCGCGGCCACGCCGACGAGCATCACGGCCGTCATCCCTTCGGCTTCCACGGCGGTCCCGCCGGTCATCATGGCGGCCCGCGCGGTCGCGGCGGCCGTATGGGCCGGTTCTTCGATCATGGTGACCTGCGCTTCGTGGTTCTCAAGCTGATCGCCGAGAAGCCCAGCCATGGCTACGAGCTGATCAAGGCCATCGAGACCGCGGCCGGCGGCGCCTATACGCCCAGCCCCGGCGTGGTCTATCCGACCCTGACCCTGCTGGAAGAGTTGGGCTACGTCACCGCCAGCGACGCCGGCGGCGGCAAGAAGCTCTACACGATCACGCCGGAAGGCGAGGCGTTCCTGGCCAGCAACGACGCCCCCGTCCGCTCGCTGTTCGAGCGCATGGCCGAGGCCGCGTCCGCCAGCGCCGCCTTCTCGCCGCAGATCATGCGGGCTCGCGAGAACCTCAAGACCGCGCTGCGGCTCAAGCTGCACGGCGGCCAGCTGAGCGCCGAGCAGATCGCGGCCATCGCCAAGGCGATGGACGACGCCGCGGCGGTCATCGAGACCATCTAGGGGACGGACGGCGATGGAAAGCCACGCTCGCGTCGCCACCGACAAGGCGGCCCGCTACATGACCCAGTTGGCCAAGCACTGGGCCCACAGGTTCGAGGTCGCCTATGACGAGACCTCGGCCCTGTTCCCGCTGCCGTTGGGAACCTGCCGGATGGTTGCTCATCCCGATGGCCTCGACATCACCGTCGAAGCCGCCGACCTCGAAGGCCTGGCCCGGCTTGAGGACGTGGTGGCCAAGCACCTGGACCGCTTCGCCTTCCGCGAGGGCGAGCTGAAATACGGTTGGACTCGCGCCTGGGCGGCCGGTTCGGTTGATCCGCGGGCCATGCGGATCAACGCTCTCCACTAAGCGCGTGATCCTAGCCCTTCGACAAGCTCAGGGTGAGGATCAGAATAAAAGTCTGTCGATAGAGAACCTCATCCTGAGCTTGTCGAAGGACGAGGTTCGCGGACCCGCTAGTGCAGCCCGCGCAGCAGGTCGATGCGGCGCATGGCCTTGCCGGGGATTTCGGAGATCCGCCCCAGCGGCAGGGATTCGGCGACGCTGCGCATGCCGTAGGCGGCGTGGCGGACCAGGGTCGGCAGCGAGGGCGAGCCCAGGAAGCCGAACACCACGGTCTGACGGGCGTTGGACAGCTCACGCTTGAACCGATAGTCGCCGATGCCGAGGTCCAGGCGCGAATAGTCCGTGCCGTCCATGCTCTTCAGGATGTCCTGGAACAGCAGCATGCCGGGCGAATAGCGATCGAGCTCGGGATTGTGGGCGATCAGCCAGCCGTGGATCGTGTGCTCGCCGCGCAGGTGCAGGTGAACCGCCGCCAGCTGGTCCCCCAGGTGCAGGGTGTAGAGCCCGCCGCCGAAGTGGGGGGCGCGGTTCTGGAACAGCGCCTCGACGAGGTCATTGACCCAGGGCGTCTTGAAGAGGTCGGTCTGGCCGGTGGCCAGCAACTGAGCCCGCTTCCAGGCGATCAGCTGGTCGAAGTCGCCGCGGCTTTCCGACATGGCCGTGTAGCGCGAGGGCCCGACCTCGCGCTCGGCCTTGCGGCGCTTTTTGTCGATGTCCTTGAGCACGCCGACATTGGCGGCCTTGCGCTCGGCGGCGTAGGCCTCGTAGCCGTCTGGCAGTTCGATGATCCAGGAGTCCGCCTGGCCACGCCCGTGGCGGGCCAGGGTCTCGTCGTCGGCCAGCATGTGACAGAAGTCGATGCGCGAGGCGTGCAGAGCCGCCAGCAGGTCGCGCGGATTGACCGCGACGCCCGGGGCCGAAACCAGGGCCTGATAGTCGCACATCGGAGCGCCGGCCGGCATGGCCACGCCCTGGCGGATGCGGGCTGGAAGGAAGGCCAGGGCCTCGCCCTCGGCGCCGCGCACGATCGCGACCTTGACGGCCTCGCCCTTGTCGCCCTGGGCGCGGGCGACCGCTACGGCCCAGTGCGGCGACAGGAACGGCGAGTCCAGCCGCGCCTGGCTACGCTGCAGCTCCATCCACCGCGCGATATCGGCGGGGGAAAGGTCAAGGGCTTTGACGACTTGGATGGGCACTGTGACGGGTCCGACAGCTTTGTCGGAGCGCATCTTGGCGTCGATAACTTTCGTTTGGGTTGACGGCGCGGCGTTATCCGAAACGCCGCGCCGTTTTGCTCAATCCATCAGCTTGCGACTGAGATAGACATATTCCAGAGCCTGGCGACGGGCGGTTTCGGCCAGGTTGGCGCTGGCCGCGTGCCCGCCGTCGATGTTCTCGTAATAGAGCACCGGATAGCCCAGTTCCTCCAGCTTGGCCGCCGCCTTGCGGGCGTGGGCCGGGTGGACGCGATCGTCCTTGGTCGAGGTCTCGATGAACACCTCGGGGTACTTCTGGCCGGCCTTGAGGTTGGAGTAGGGGTCATACTTGGCGATCACCGCCCGCTCGGACGGGATGGCCGGGTCGCCATATTCGCCCACCCACGAGGCGCCCGCCCCGATCTGGCTGTAACGGATCATGTCGAACAGCGGCACCTGAACGACGATGGCGTTGTAGAGCTCGGGCCGCTGGGTCAGGGCCACGCCCATCAGCAGGCCGCCATTGCTGCCGCCCATGATGCCCAGCCGGCGCGGCGAGGTGATCTTGCGGGTGATCAGGTCCTGGGAGACGGCGAAGAAGTCGTCATAGACCTTCTGGCGGTTGGCCTTCAGGCCCGCCTCGTGCCAAGCCGGGCCGAACTCGCCGCCGCCGCGGATGTTGGCGACGACATATGTGCCGCCGCGCTCCAGCCAAAGCTTGCCCATCACGCCCGAATAGCCTGGGGTCAGCGGCACCTGGAAGCCGCCATAGGCGTAGAGCAGGGTGGGGGCCTGGCCGTCGTACTTGACGCCCTTGGGCCGCACGACGAAGTAGGGGATCCTGGTTCCGTCGGTGCTGGTCGCCTCGAACTGCTCGACCACGTGGGTCGAGGCGTCGAAGCGGGCCGGCGAGGCCTTGACCTGTTCCAGCTTCAGCGAGCCGGCGTCGGCCAGCCAATAGGTGGTCGGGGCCAGATAGCCGGTGACCGTCACGAACAGGCGCTCATCCGTCTCGGCGGTCGAGCCCAGGCCGATGGCGCTGTTGGCCGGCAGGTCCAGGGCCTGCGACGTCCAGCCCTTCGGGCCGTGGGTCAGCACCAGCGCCGCGCCCTTGACGTTGTCCAGCAGGCCGACAATCAGCTTGGTGCGGGTGGTGGTCACCTGCTCGACCGACTGACGGGCGGTCGGGCGCAGGACCAGGGTTGCCACCGCTTTGTCCGGCGCTGCCTTCAGCCTGGCCAGGTCGAAGCTGACCAGGTCGCCGGTCTTGAAGCCCTTCCAGTCCTGCTCCATCAGCACGATCATCTGACCGGCGACATAGCCCTGGACCGAGCTCTTCAGCGGCAAATCGAGCTTCACGGGCTTGTCGCCCTCGAGCAGATAGGTTTCGGCCTCGAAGAAGGTCACGCCTCTGCCGGCCATCACCGCCACGGCCTTGCCGTCGGCGTCGCGCAGCACGAACGGATTGACCGAGACGTCGGTCTCCGTCCCTCGGAACACCTCGACCGCCTGGTCCAGGCTCTGGCCGCGCTTCACGGTTTTCAGCACATAGGCGTAGCCGGACTTGGTCAGCTCGCCGGGTTTCCACTCACGGCCGACCAGCAGGGTGTCCTTGTCGAGCCAGGTGTAGCTCTGCTTGCCCTCGGGCAGGGTGAATCCACCCGGGACGAAGCTCTTGGTCGCCGTGTCGAATTCGCGGACCGTCACGGCGTCCTTGCCGCCGTCCGACAGGGTCACGAGGCAGCGCGTGTCCTCGGGCGGCAGGCACGAGGCCCCCTTGAACACCCAGTTGGCGTTCTCGGCCTTGGACAGGGCGTCGATGTCGAGGATCGTCTCCCAGGCCGGCGTCTCGGTGCGATAGCTCTCCAGCGTGGTCTGGCGCCAGACGCCGCGCACATGGTCGGCGTCCTGCCAGAAGTTGCGCAAGGATCCGTCGCCGGCGAACGAAACGCCGGGCACGCGGTCCTTGGCGTTCAGGATCGCCAGGGCCTTGGCCTCCAGGTCCGCATAGCGCTTGTCGCCCTGCAGCACCGGCAGCGTCCTGGCGTTCTGGGCCTTGGCCCAGTCCATGGCGCGAGTCCCTTCGATCTCCTCCATCCAGAGATAGGGATCGTTCTTGCCCAGCTCGGTCAGCGGGGTTCGGGCTTCTTCGGCGGCCTTGGGCTTGTCGGTTTCGGCGGCGATCGCGGGGGTTATGGTCATCAAACTCGTGGAGGCCATGAGAACGGTCAGCAGCTTACCCACTTAGTGATCCATCAGCTGGCGCGACAGGTAGGTGTAGTGCAGCGCCCAGCGGCGGGCGTTGTTCTTGGGGTCGGCGCCATTGGCGTGCCCGCCGTCGGTGTTCTCGAAATAGAGGTGGTCGACCCCCAGATCGTCCATCCTGGCGGCGAACTTACGGGCGTGGCCCGGATGGACGCGGTCGTCCTTGGTCGAGGTGGTGATGTAGGCCAGCGGGTATTTCACGCCCGCCTTCAGGTTCTGGTACGGGCTGTACTTCTCGATCCAGGCGCGCTCGGCGGGGATGGCCGGGTCGCCATACTCGCCGATCCACGAGGCCCCGGCCGGCAGGTAGGTGTAGCGGATCATGTCCAGCAGCGGGCTCTCGACCACCACCGCGTTCCACAGGTCCGGACGTTCGGTCAGGGCGACGCCCATCAGCAGGCCGCCGTTCGAGCGGCCATAGGCGCCCAGGTGGCGCGGCGTGGTCGCCTTGGCGGCGATCAGCGTCTCAGCGACCGCGAAATAGTCGTCATAGGCCCGCTGGCGGTTGGCCTTCAGCGCCGCCTCGTGCCAGGCCGGTCCGAACTCGCCGCCGCCGCGGATATTGGCCACGGCGTAGGCGCCGCCGCGTTCCAGCCACAGCTTGCCGATCAGCGGGTCATAGACCGGCAGCTTGGAAAGATTGAAGCCGCCATAGGCGTGCAGCAGGGTCGGGTTCTGGCCGTCCAGCTTCCAGCCCTTCTTGTGGACCAGGAAGTAGGGGATGGCCGTGCCGTCCTTCGAGGTCGCCGACTTCTGCTCGACCACCAGGTCCTTGGTCTCGAACTGGGCGGGCAGGGCCTTGATCGTCTGGGCGGTGGTCCCGGTGGCGTCGGCCAGCTTCAGCTCGGTCGGCGTCAGGAAGCCCTCGTTGGTGTAAAAGACGTCGTCGCCTTCGTCGGAATGCGAGACCAGGGCCACCGAGGCGTTGTCGATCACCGGCAGGGGCTGGGAGGTGACGCCGAATTCGCCGCGCAACCGCAAGCTGACCAGACTGCCGCGCACATTGTCGTAGACCACGGCGACGACGCGGTTGTCGGTGACGGTGAGTTGGTCGATCGACTGGCGCGGACCCGGGGCCAGGAGCTGGCAGGGATCACAGTCATTGCTGATGACCAGCGTGTTATCGGTCGACGGAACCAGGACCTTCAGCGACACGGCGACGATCGAGCCGGCCGGATAGGTCCGGGGCGTGTTGGCCACCGTGACGGTCCAGGGCTCCTCGGTCTTGACGATCAGCTTGCCGGCCAGAAGGCCACGCACGCTCAGCTTCTGCGGCAAGGGCAGGGGAACAACCTTGGCGCCGTCCCACAGATAGGTCTCGTCGTGGAAGAAGTCGGTGGCGCGCGAGATCAGCACGACCCGATTTCCAGCCGCGTCGCGCAGCACGTTCGGCCGCGCGGAGACGTCGGCCGCCTGGCCGCGATAGACCTCGACCGCCTGGTCCAGGGCCTGGCCGCGCTTCAGGGTCTTGATGACGAAGCCGTAGCCGCTCTTCGTGGTCGTGCCTTCACCCCAGTCGCGGGTCAGGATCAGGGTGTCGGGGTCCAGCCACTCGATCGACTGCTTGCTCTCGGGCAGCACGAAGCCGCCCGCGCCGGGGTCGACGAAGCTCTTGGTGGTCAGGTCGAACTCGCGGACCGTGACCGCGTCCTTGCCGCCGTTCGACAGGTTCACCAGGCAGCGGTCGTGGGTCTTTGGACGGCAGTCGGCGCCTTTCCAGATCCAGTTCTTGCCCTCGGCCTTGGCCAGGGCGTCCAGGTCGATGACCGTTTCCCACTGCGGGGCGGCGGTCTTGTAGGACTCCAGGCTTGTGCGCCTCCAGACGCCGCGCACATGGGTCTCGTCCTGCCAGAAGTTGAACACCGTCTTGCCGATGAAGGTCGGCATGGCGATCCGGTCCTTGGTCGACAGGATCTTCAGCGCCTGGTTCTGCAGGCCCGCATAGCGCGGGTCGCCCGACAGGACCGGCAAGGTCTTGTCGTTCTGGGTCTTCACCCAGGCCAGGGAGTCGGGGCTTTCCACCGCCTCCAGCGCCAGGTGCGGATCGGCGTCCTGGGCGAGGGCGGGAGCGGCGAGGGCGAAGGCCAGGGCGATCGCCGAGCAGGTGCGGAGCAGGGTCATGGCGCGGGACGGTATCGGAAAATTTCCCCCGCGCCAGAGCTAGGCCGAGCCGATCACGCCCCGTCGTCCGGAATGTTCAGCAGGACACCGCAGGCCTTGCAGTGGACGGCGTCCGGATCGTGCCGGCGCAGGCCGCAGGCGTGGCACTGATAGACGACCTTGTGCGGCCGCAGGATCGACTGGATCAGGCCGATGAACAGCGACACGCCGCCCAGCATCACCGCCATCGACAACAGCTTGCCCCACACGCCCGGCAGGGTGACGTCGCCATAGCCGGTGGTCGTCAGGCTGGTGACGGTGAAATAGAGCGCGTCGACATACCCGCCGATCCCGTCGTGGCGGCCGGCGAAGCTGGAATAAACGAAGCCCGTGACCACGAAGACGAAGGTGACCAGCGAGCTGGCCGCCCGGGTGATGTCCTCGATCCGGGTGTCGTCGTAGCGCCGTCCGACCGTGCGCCAGAAGAACTCGCTGTGGATCAGGGTCCACAGGCGCAGCACCCGCAGGAAGCCGAAGTTGAACAGCCAGGCGGGAAACAGCAGGGTGGCCAGCACGAACAGGTCCAGCCAGACGATCGGCTTCCTGAGCCAGGACTTGATGTCCCCGTGCGCAACGGCGCGGGCGCTCAGGTCCAGCGCCAGGAAGGCCGCCACCCCGTAGTCGATCAGATAGAAGGTCAGGCCGTGCCGCTGCATCAGCGGGGCGGCGATGAAGAAAGCGATGATCGCCAGGTCGATCAGGATGATCCCGTAGCGGAACCGCACCGCGACCGGCGAGGCGCCGTGATAGAGGGCCCGCAATCGCGCGCGCAGGCGAAGGCCGGCGTGCTCCTGTTCGTCGCGGTGCATTTCGCTCTGCTTTCCACTATATAGCCCGGTTATGAGCCGCACCTTCCTGAAGATGAACGGGCTGGGCAACGACTTCGTCGTCATCGAGACCCAGACCCAGTCCTTTGAACCGACCCCCGAGGAGATCCGCGCGATCGCCAAACGGCCGGATTCCGAAGGGAAGAACGGCGGAATTGGCTGCGACCAGGTGATCGCCATCGATCCGCCCAAGGCGGCGGGCGCCTCGGCCTATGTGCGGTTCTGGAATGCCGACGGCGAGGAGACCGGCGCCTGCGGCAACGGCGCCCGCTGCGTGGCGTGGCTCTTGATGCAGTCGTCCGGCAAGGACGCCGTGGCGTTCGACACCGTCGCGGGCCGCCTGTCTGGCGTCGCGGCGGGCGAGAAGCTGGTGACGGTCGACATGGGGGTCCCGGGCCTGGACTGGACGCAGATCCCGCTGTCCGAAGAGATGAACACCGAGCGGGTCGAGCTGCAGGTCGGTCCGATCGACGCGCCGCTGGTGCATACGCCGGTCTGCGTCTCGATGGGCAATCCGCACGTGGTGTTCTTCGTCGACGCCCCGGTCAGCGACGCCTTCGCCACAGGAACCGGCTCTCTGGTCGAGCACCACCCGCTGTTCCCCGAAGGCGTCAATGTCGGCTTCGCGCACATCGCGGCGCGCGATCATATCCAGCTGAAGGTCTGGGAACGGGGCGCGGGCCTGACCGCCGCTTGTGGCACCGGCGCCTGCGCGGCCCAGGTCGCCGCCGTGCGTCGCGGCCTGACCGACCGCAAGGCGCGCGTCCAGTTCGAGACCGGCTCGCTGGTCATCGAGTGGCGCGAGAGCGACGGTCACGTGATCATGACCGGCCCGGTCAGCATGGATTTCGCCGGCAAGCTGCCGGAGCGGGTCGCGGCTTGAGGTCATGACCACCTACACCGTCATCAAGGCGACGCCTAAGCCCCGGCCCGAACTGGGCGAGGAGGGCGGTCCGGCCACGACGATGTCGGGCCCGGATGGCGTCGACGTCGTCACCTTCGGCTGCCGCCTGAACGCCTATGAGAGCGAGGCCATGCGAGCCCGCGCCGCCGCCGACGGTCTGTCCGACGCGGTGGTGTTCAACACCTGCGCCGTGACCAACGAGGCCGTGCGTCAGGCCCGTCAGGCGATCCGCAAGGCGCGCCGCGAGCGGCCGGGCGCGCGGATCATCGTCACCGGCTGCGCCGCCCAGGTCGATCCGGCCGCCTTCGCCGCCATGCCCGAAGTCGACCTCGTGCTGGGCAACGCCGAAAAGGCCGCGCCGGGCGCGATGACGGACACGACCGCCCGGGTGCGGGTCAACGACATCATGTCGATCAAGGAGACCGCCGGTCACCTGATCGACGGCCTGAAGGATCGCGCCCGGGCCTATGTCGAGGTCCAGAACGGCTGCGACCACCGCTGCACCTTCTGCATCATCCCCTATGGCCGGGGAAACTCGCGCTCGGCGCCGGCCGGCGAGGTCGTCGAACAGGTCCGCAAGCTGGCCGCCGAGGGCTATCGCGAGGTGGTGCTGACCGGCGTCGACGTCACCTCGTGGGGCGCGGATCTGCCGGGCCAGCCGACCCTGGGCCAACTGGTCGGCCGCATCCTGCGCATGGTCCCGGACCTGCCCAGGCTGCGGCTCTCGTCGATCGACGCGGCCGAGATCGATCCGGACCTGCTCAAGCTGCTCGAGACCGAGCCGCGTCTGATGCCGTACCTGCACCTCAGCTTGCAGGCGGGCGACAATATGATCCTCAAGCGCATGAAGCGCCGCCACAGTCGGGAGGACGCGCTGAAGCTGGTGGCCGAGGTGCGCCGCGTGCGTCCGGACACCGCCTTCGGCGCCGACCTGATCGCCGGTTTCCCCACCGAGACCGAAGAGGCGTTCCAGAACACGCTGGACCTGGTCGAGGAGGCGGGTCTGGCCTTCCTGCACGTCTTCCCCTACAGCGCCCGCCCCGGCACCCCGGCCGCGCGGATGCCGCCGGTGAAGGGTCCGCTGATCAAGGCGCGCGCCAAGCGCCTGCGCGAAGCCGGCCAGCGCGGCCTGGAGCGCCACCTGCAACGCCAGATCGGCCGCACCCTGCCGGGTTTGGTCGAACGGGAAGGCGTCGCCCGCGCCGACGACTTCACCGAGATCCGCTTCACCGGCGCCGCGCCGCTGGGCGAGATTGTAACCTTCACGATCACCGGCCATGACGGGGCTCACGTCATAGCGGAGCGTGCAAACTGATCCGGTCAGCCTGGGCCCTTCTGGCGCTTTGCCTGCTGACGGCCGCGCCGGCGCGCGCCGACGAGCCCAAGCCGGTGACGCTCAGCGTCATGACCTACAATATCGAGGGCCTGCCCTCGCTGGTCCGCAAGGGTCGCGGGACGGCGCTGAAGCAGATTGGCCACGAGCTGGCCGCCATGCGCGCCAAGGGCAAGGAGCCGGACGTCGTCCTGATCCAGGAGGGCTTTCGCGACGAGACCTGGGATCTGATCGACGAGAGCGGCTATCCGTACGTCGCGCGGGGGCCGCGCAAGGGTCAGCGCGACGAGAATTACCTGAAGAGCGAGAAGACCGACTACCGGCGCGTGAAGTATCGCCGCCAGGGCGAGGGCTGGGGCAAGTGGGGCTCCAGCGGCCTGTGGGTGCTGTCCAACCATCCGATCGACTGGGTCAAGTCGCACGCCTACCGTTACTGCGCGGGCCTGGATTGCCTGGCCAACAAGGGCGTGATGCTGGTCTCGATCCAGGTCGCCGGCCTGCCGACCTCGGTCGAGATCGCCGACACCCACATGAATTCGCACGGGGCTTCGAAGGTGCCGCGCAAGCGCTACAACGAGGCCCACGCCCTGCAGACCCAGGAGCTGGGCCGTTTCCTGCAGGCCAGCCGCACGCCCGGCGCGCCGCTGATCGTCGGCGGCGACTTCAATGTCCGCCGCTCGCCTGACCGCTTCGACAAGATGATGAGCGACTACCCCTTCGTGGTGGTCAGCCGCTGGTGCCACGAGAACCCGGGCGCGTGCGACACCCAGATCTCCTACACGGGCGAGGCGCCGTGGCTGAACACCCAGGACCTGATCGGCTTCCTGGGCGGCGACGCGGTCGAGGTCACGCCCAGAGCGGTCGAGGCCACCTTCGATGGCGCGGACGAGCCGGTGCTGTCCGATCACAACGGCTACAAGGTCACCTTCAGGCTGACCCCGAAGGGGTAGGGACATCCTGCTTCAGGTCAGGCGGTCGAGGCCGCCAGAGGTCAGGCGTCGCGGGCCTCTTCTTCTCCCGCGAAGCCTGGCAGACTCCAGCCGAACTTGATCGCGCAGGCCCGCAGCCCGAACGCGGCGACGAACCCCGTGACGCCCGCCGGCCAGAACGGCGCGCCCAGCAGTTTCAGGACCGCGAAGACGCTCGCCCCCAGCAAGGCGGCGGTGATGTAGATCTCGCGGCGCAGCAGCAGGTTCGGCTCCTCGGCCAGGACGTCGCGGATCACGCCGCCGAAGGCGGTGGTCAGCACGCCCATGACCACGGCGCTGAACGGGTGGACGCCCAGGCCCAGGGCCTTGGCGGTGCCGACCACGGCGTAGGCGGCCATGCCCAGAGCGTCGAGCCAGAGGAGGGCGCGGAACCGCCATCCGCGTTTGCCCAGCAGCCAGACCACCGTGGCGGCCGCCAGGCAGGCGATGATGTAGCCCGGCCGCTGCACCCAGAAGACCGGCGCGCCGATCAGCAGGTCGCGCAGGGTGCCGCCGCCCACGCCGGTGATGGCGGCGAAGAATCCGAAGGTGATGATGTCATGCTTGCGTCGGGCGGCCGCGAGGGCGCCCGTTGCCCCGAAAACGGCCACGGCGGCGTAGTCGAGCCAGAAAAGCGCCGCGCCCAGTGGGTCAAGTTGCAAGTCCATGCCCTTTCTTCGCACGCGTTGCGCGACCGCGCTAACCTCGCGCCGGTAATCTCCGATTTACACTTTCGCCCGTTCCACTAAAGGGGCGCGGATGAGCGAGAAGCCCGAACAGAAAAAAGGCTGGTTCCAGCGCCTGACGTCCGGCCTGACCCGGTCGTCCCAGCAGATGACGGACCAGGTCACCGGGGTCTTCACCAAGAAGCCCTTGGACCAGGAACAGCTGGACGCGCTGGAAGAGATGCTGATCGAGGCCGATCTCGGTCCGCAGATCGCCGCCCGCATCACCGAGGCCTTCGGCAAGTCGCGCTTCGGCAAATCGTCGACCGACGACGAGGTCAAGGAAGCCTTGGCCGAGTTGATCGCCGCCGAGCTGGCCGATCGCCAGGGCGACTTCGACCCGCTGAGCGGTCCGCGCCCCTATGTGGTGCTGTTCATCGGCGTCAATGGTTCGGGCAAGACCACCACCCTGGGCAAGATCGCCGCCGACCTGACCGAGAAGGGCGCCCGCGTCCTGATCGCCGCCGGCGACACCTTCCGCGCCGCCGCCGTCGAGCAGCTGAAGGTCTGGGCCGACCGGGCCGGGGCCGACTTCATGTCCAAGCCCACCGGCTCCGACGCCGCCGCCTTGGCCTACGAGGCCGTCGAGCGGGCCAAGGCCGAGCACTACGACGTCGTCCTGATCGACACCGCCGGCCGCCTGCAGAACAAGCAGGGCCTGATGGACGAGCTGCTCAAGGTCATCCGTGTCGTGAAGAAGGTCGATCCCGACTATCCGCACGAGACCCTGCTGGTGCTCGACGCCACGGTCGGCCGCAACGCCCTGGCTCAGGAGAAGATCTTCGGCGCCCAGGTGGGCGTGTCCGGGATTGTCATGACCAAGCTGGACGGCACCGCGCGCGGCGGGGTGCTGGTGCCGGTGGCGCGCGCCTCCGACAGCCCGATCAAGCTGATCGGCGTCGGCGAGGGCGTGGAAGACCTGCAACCGTTCGACGCCCGCGCCTTCTCGCGCTCCCTCGTCGGCCTGAAGGACTGATCCGTGAGCGAAGCGTCCGCAGAGACTCCGAAGAAGAGCAACGGCTGGGTCCGGACGGTCGTCGACTACGGCGCGGCCATCGCCTTCGGCGTCGCCTATTTCGTCACCAAGGATTTCCAGAAAGCCACCTGGGTGCTGGTCGCCGCCTCGGCCGCGGCCCTGGCCATCGGCTTCGCGGTCGAGCGGCGCCTGGCCCTGCTGCCGCTGTTCTTCGGCGGCATGGCGCTGATTTTCGGCACGCTGGGCCTGATCTTCCACTCCGACGTCTTCGTGAAGATCAAGGTCACGGTGATCAACCTGGCCCTGGCCGGCTTCCTGTTCGGCGGCGTCTTCACCGGCCGCCAGCCGCTGAAGTTGATCATGGGCGAGGCCCTGCACCTGTCCGACGCGGCCTGGCGCACCCTGACCCTGCGTTATGGCGGCTATTTCGGCGTCGTGGCTCTGTTGAACGAGATCGTCCGCAACACCCAGGACACCGACACCTGGGTGAAGTTCCGCCTCGGTCTCTTGCCTTTGGCGCTTGTGTTCGTCGCCACCCAGGTGCCGTTCATGATGAAACACATGGCCAAGGGCGACGAGCCGGCCGCGGTCGAGCCGCCGGACGCCGGTTTCTAGAGGCGCCGTTTCCACCGTCCACGGACCGTTGTCGTCAAATCGACGTGTAAAGGTGCTACCGTTCGTCCGTCGGCCGAGCACGGCCTGCGGAAACGGGGCGCGAGCATGGCCAAGAGCAAGGGCGAAAAGACGGTCGGGGGTCTCCTGGAGCGCTCGCCCAGCCACCTGCTTCACCGGGTCCTGCAACTGGCGCTCGACATCTACGCCGAGGAGTGCGGCGAGGCCGGGGTCACCCAGCGCCAGTTCGCCGTGCTGGCCGCCGTGGCCGAGAACGAGGGCGTCACCCAGACGGCCCTGGTCCGCGCCACCGGCATCGACCGCTCGACCCTGGCCGACATGGTCGCCCGCATGATCACCAAGGGCCACCTGGAGCGCCAGCGCTCCAGCGAGGACGCCCGCGCCAACAGCGTCCGCCTGACCGACGCCGGCCGCGAGGCCCTGGAGGCCATCCGTCCGATGGTCGGCATGGCCGACGCTCGTATTCTGGCCCTGCTGAAGCCCGGCAAGCGCGAGGGCTTCCTCGACCTGCTGTCCGACATGGCCGGCGCCGAGCTGCACCCGGCCGAACCGGAGCCCAAGGCCAAGAAGCCGAAGGCCGAAAAACCCAAGAAGGACAAGAAGCCCAAGAAGGACAAGGCCGCGAAGAAGGCGGCCTGAGCCTCTCTGGGCTAGACCACGATATTCAGCAGCGAGCCGGGGCGCAGGATCCTCGTGGGCTGGGCGTCCGGCTGCACGAACGGCTTCTGCGGCGCCTGGCGCTGTTGCGGCTGGGCCATGGTCTGCATCTGCACGGTCGACGGCGCGACGGCCGGACGGGTCGGGGCCGCGTCACCCAGGGCCTGCTGGAAGAAGGCCGCGCGCGTCTGAGCGGCCGGACCCGTGCCCCCTACGCTATTGGATGGCGCGGCGGCGGGCTTCGACGGGACGGACGGCCAGCCGGCCGGGCGAACGTTGCTCATGACGCGAACTGTAACATGGTTAACAGAGGTTCGGCGAGTATGGTCAACGCCGCGTTAACGCGATAGCTCCGCGACCTGAGAGCGCACCCCCGCGCGAGACATGACGTCTGGAGACCCCGTGAGCCGGCAGAAGATAATCTTCCTGATCGTCCTGGTCGTGGTCGGGCTGTTCATCGCCTCGATGGTCGGCTCGATGATGCCCAGCAAGCAGGTCCTGCCGAATGGCTACCAGGTCTCGGTCGGCGGCAAGGGCGAGACCTGGCTCCGGTCGCCCGACCGCCAGACCCTGGTGACCGACGTGAGCTCGGTCTGGATCTCCGCCGACCGGATGCTGGTGGAGCGGCATGCGACCGACGAGAAGCCGCCGTTCGAGCTTCTCGATTGCGACTACCAGGTCGCGGAGGGGCGCGGCGCCTTGCATCCGGTCGCCAAGGCCGAGGCGCTGGCCATGCTGGCGGGCCTGGAGCGTCAGGCCGTGTCGCCCAAAACCTGCGTGAAATAGCGCCTGGAGCCCTTTAGCTTCAGGTGGCGTCACCTAAAGCTAAAGGGATATAAATATTTGATTCTATAGCCTTTCGTCCCGTTAGGCGGCTCCGCTAAACGGGACAGGCCTTAGGTGCGCGGCGGCCGGCTAAAGCCGCTCCGGGATCCGCACCATCATCCGCTCGTAGCCCTTCACGAAGGTCGAATAGACTCGCTTGGGCTCTTCCAGCACCTCGATCCGGGGGAAGCGCTTGAGGATCTCCTCCCAGACGATCTTCAGCTGCATCTCGGCCAGGCGATTGCCGACGCAGCGATGGATGCCGAAGCCGAACGACAGGTGACGGCGGGCGCTGGGCCGGTCGATGATGAAGGCGTCGGCGTTCTCGATCACCGTGTCGTCGCGGTTGCCCGAGACGTACCACATGACGACCTTGTCGCCCTTCTTGATGGTCTTGCCGCCCAGCTCGTAGTCCTCCAGCGCCGTGCGGCGCATGTGGGCCAGCGGGGTCTGCCAGCGAATGATCTCCGAGACCATGTTCGGGATCAGGCTGGGGTCGGCGCGCAGCTTGGCCTCTTCCTGCGGATTCTTGGACAGGGCGTAGAGACCGCCGGTCAGCGAGTTGCGGGTCGTGTCGTTGCCGCCGACGATCAGCAGGATGACGTTGCCCAGATACTCCATCGGCGGCATGTCGCGGGTGGCCTCGCCGTGAGCCAGCATCGAGATCAGGTCGTTGCCCGGCTCGGTCTGGTTGACCCGCTCGTTCCACAGATTGGTGAAGTAGCCCAGGCACTCCAGCAGTTCGGCGCGGCGGGCGTCCTCGCTCTCGATGATGCCGCTCTCGGGCGAGGCGGTGGCCACGTCCGACCAGCGGGTCAGCTTGCGGCGCTCTTCCCAGGGGAAGTCGAACAGAGTGGCCAGCATCTGGGTGGTCAGCTCGATCGAGACCTTGTCGACCCAGTCGAACGGCTCGTCGATCGGCAGGTTGTCGAGGATCTGGCAGACCCGTTCGCGGATGACGCCTTCCAGCCGGCCCAGGTTCTGCGGCGAGACGATCGGGCTGACCGTCTTGCGCTGGATGTCGTGCTTGGGCTGGTCCATGGCGATGAACATCGGCAGGACGAAGTCCTCGTCGAAGTCGCGGATGGTGATGCCGCCCAGGTGCGCGTCCGACGAGAAGACCTGATGGGTCGTGTCGACGGTCATGATGTCGTTGTAGCGGGTGATCGACCAGTAGGGGCCTGTCTCCTCGTCGCCCTTGGAATAGTGGACGGGGTCTTCTTTCCGCAGCCGCTCGAAATAGGGCCACATGGCGTCGGCCTGGAACAGGGCCGGGCTGGCCACGTGGATGTCTTCCAGGGGCATCGCGTAGGCTTCAGCCCGCGCGGCTTCCTTCAGGTCAACCGAACCATCGCTCATCTTCAGGATCCTCCCGCGGACCATTGTTATTCCGCCATACCGCCAGAAAATGACGCCTGTGTCACTTTTAAAATTCGCCGGTCTACGGTCTTGTGAACGCGGCGGCCGGTCTTGCGTCACGACCTCGCGAGGTCCATTTCAGAGTCATGTTCATTCAGACCGAAACCACCCCGAACCCCGAGGTCCTGAAGTTCCTGCCCGGCCGCGAAGTGCTGGGCTCAAATACTTCAGGCGGGGGCGCGCGAGAATTCCGCACCCCGGAAGAGGGCGATGTCTCGCCGTTGGCCAAGGCCTTGTTCGACCTGGGCGACGTGACGCGGGTGTTCTTCGGTCCCGATTTCCTGACCGTGACCAAGGGCGAGGACGCCCAGTGGCCGCACCTGAAGGCGCCGATCCTGGCGGCCATCATGGACCACTTCACCAGCGGTCGGCCGGTCCTGCTCGACCAGAGCGCCAATGGGGGTGGAGGCCACGACGAGGACGGCGTCTATGACGAGGAGACCTCGCAGATCGTCGCCGAGATCAAGGAACTGCTCGACACCCGCATCCGTCCCGCCGTGGCCCAGGACGGCGGCGACATCGTCTTCTCGCGCTTCGAGCCGCAGACCGGCGTGGTCTGGCTGCACATGCGCGGCGCCTGCTCGGGCTGCCCGTCCTCGTCGGCGACCCTGAAGGCCGGCGTCGAGAACATGCTCAAGCACTATGTGCCGGAAGTGACCCGGGTCGAGCAGACGCTCTGAGCGCGAAGGGTTGATCCCGTCGCGTGGGCGGCTATATCGTAACCCATAGAGTTACAGATAGCCTCCCGAAGGATCGATCATGGCCAAGCTCGAAGACGGCGCGCTCGCCCAGCTGTTCACCGAAGCCCGCACCCGCAACGGCTGGGACCCGACCCCCCTGCCGGAAGAGACGCTGCACGCGCTGTACGAGCTGGTGAAGTTCGGCCCGACGGCCGCCAACGCCAGCCCGGCCCGCTTCTATTTCCTGACCTCGCCGGAAGCCAAGGAGCGCCTGGCCAAGCTCGCGTCGGGCTCGAACGCGCCGAAAATCCTGCAGGCGCCGGTGACGGTGATCGTCGGCTACGACCTCGATTTCCCGGAAACCCTGCCGAAGCTGTTCCCGCACGCCCCGGGCGCCAAGGACTGGTTCAGCGACATGACGGCCCGTGAGTGGGGCGCGCTGCGCAACAGCTCGCTGCAGGGCGGCTATCTGATCCTGGGCGCGAGAGCCCTTGGCCTGGACGCCGGTCCGATGTCAGGCTTCGACAACGCCGGCGTCGACGCCGAGTTCTTCGCGGGCACGAACATCAAGAGCAACTTCATCGTCTCGATCGGCCACGGCACGGACGAGGGCCTGTTCCCGCGCAATCCGCGTCTCGCCTTCGACGAGGCGGCGAAGATTCTTTGACTTTGAAGTGACAGCCTCCTGTCGGCTTTGCCGACAGGTTGGGTGACGGCGGAGGGGCGTCGGGTTAAAACGCCCGCATGACCCTCCGCCACACCCTCCTCGCCCTACCGCTCGTGCTGCTCGCCGCCTGCGGGCCGGCCAAGAAGGACGAGACTCAGCCCGCTCCTGGCGCGACGCCCGCCGCCGAGACTGGCGCGAAAGCCCCCGTGCGTGTCGCCATCGCGCCCTATGCCGGCGGCCCGCTGAAAGTCGGCAACGACGGTGTCGGTCCGATCAACAGCTCGGTCGCCTTCGATCTGGCCACGTTGAAGGTGCTGTTCCCCAAGGCCAAGGTCGAGCAGGCCTTCATGCACTTCGGCGAAGGCCCAGCCCAGCCGATCATCACTGTCGAGCAGGACAACACGCCCTTGGCCGAGATCGGCAAGAACGACGAGGCCGAGATCGCCTATGTCCGGGTCGACGCCGGCGATGCACGGGGCCCCAAGGACGAGCAGCTCCTGGCCAAGTGGGCCGGCCTCGGCTTCACCGTCGACCAGTGCCGGGCCGGCGAAGGCCGCGAGATCAACCAGACGATCTGCGTCCGTCCCGAGGCCCCGAACGTCTCCTACGTGTTCGGCGTCCCCGGCTACACCGGCAAGGCCGTGCCGCCCGAGGCGACCCTGAAGGCCAAGGGCCAGCTGAATGCGTTCATCTGGCGTCCGGCCGAAGGCGCGGTCGTCGGCGCCGGCTGATCCATGATCCTGTCGATTGACACCTGTCTCGGCGCCAGCTCGGTCGCCGTGCTGGACGGCGAGCGCGTGCTGGCCGCCCGAAGCGAGCCCATGACCCGCGGCCATCAGGAGCGGATCGGCGTCCTGGCGCGCGAGGCGGCCGCCGAGGCCGGCGTGGCCTTTACGGATCTGACCCGCATCGGCGTGACGGTCGGCCCCGGCTCGTTCACCGGACTGCGCGTGGGCCTGGCCTTCGCCAAGGGCCTGGCCACGGCGCTGTCGATCCCGTGTGTCGGCGTCAACACGCTGGAGAGTCTGGCGTTCGGCCACAAGGGCTTCGTCGCCGCCGTCATCGACGCGCGGATGAACCAGGTCTATATCCAGGTCTTCGCCGACGGCGCCTCGCTGATGGCGCCGGACGCCCTGGGCCTTGGCGAGGCCGCCGCGCGCCTGGCCGAGCTCTATTCCGGCGGCCCCGCGACCTTGGTCGGCTCCGGCGCGCCGCTGCTGGCCGACACGCTGAGCGGCGTCACCGTGCTGACCCTGGCCGCGCCGGATCCCGTCGCCGTCGCACGCCTGGCCGCCGCCAAGCCCACGCCGAGCCATTCGCCCCGGCCGCTCTATCTGCGCGCGCCCTACGCGACCTTGCCGGCCGCCCAATCATGAACCTGCGTCCCGTCGGCTCCGAAGCCGCTTTCGATCTCGCCGATCTCCACGACAAGGCCTTCGACCGGCCCTGGACGGCGCCGGAGTTCGACGACCTTTTGAAATCCCCCGGCGCTTTCGCCGTTCTGGGCGAGGCCGGTGAGCCGGCCGAGGCCAAGGGCTTCATCCTGTGCCGCTCGATCGCCGGCGAGGCCGAGATCCTGACCATCGCCGTCGATCCGGCCGCCCGCCGTCGCGGCTGGGGCGCGGCGCTGGTGGAAATCGCCGCCGGAATCGCCGCCGAGACGGGGGCCGAGGCGATGTTCCTGGAGGTCGCCACGGACAATCTGGCGGCCATCGCCCTCTACCAGACGACCGGTTTCGCCAAGGTCGGCCTGCGCAAGGGCTATTATCCCCACCCGGATGGGGCCAAGGACGCGCTTGTCATGCGGCGGGCGCTTAACACTTAAGGGCCGACCGCCTATCTTGCCGCGACTCAAGACGGAGCTCCGCCGTGGATCGACTCGAAAAGGCCTGTATCGAAAAGGGCATGCGCATGACGGACCAGCGCCGCGTGATCGCGCGCGTGCTGTCGTCGGCCGACGACCACCCGGACGTCGAGGAACTGCACCGCCGGGCCCACGCCATCGATCCCCACATCTCGATCGCCACGGTCTACCGTACGGTCCGCCTGTTCGAGGAAAGCGGCATCATCGAGCGCCACGACTTCCGTGACGGTCGCTCGCGCTACGAAGAGACGCCCGATCATCACCATGACCACCTGATCGACATGAAGACCGGCAAGGTCGTCGAATTCGTGGACGAGGAGATCGAGGCCCTGCAGAACGCCATCGCCCGCAAGCTGGGCTACAAGCTGATCGACCACCGGCTGGAGCTCTACGGCGTTCCGCTGGAGGATTGATCCGGCGACGGTGTGACCCTGGCGAACTTGCGCCAGGGGCCGCGTGACCCCATAACCTCGCCCATGAGCGAGACCCCGCAAAAGCGCCTCTATATCAAGACCTACGGCTGTCAGATGAACGTCTACGACAGCGAGCGCATGGCCGATGTCCTGCGCCCGCTGGGCTATGGCGTGGTCGACGACCCGGAAGGCGCGGACCTGGTGGTGCTGAACACCTGCCACATCCGCGAGAAGGCGACCGAGAAGGTCTATTCCGAGCTCGGCTATATCAAGCAGATGAAGGACCGGAAGGCCGAGAGCGGCGGTCGCATGACCATCGCCGTGGCCGGTTGTGTCGCCCAGGCCGAAGGCGTTCAGATCATGCAAAGGCAGAAGGCGGTCGATCTGGTGGTGGGGCCTCAGGCCTATCACCAGCTGCCCGAGCTGATCGCCCGCGCCCACCGGGCGACCGGCGAGCGCCTGGCCGCCGATTTCGCCGCCGACGAGAAGTTCGACGCCCTGCCGGCCGAGCGCCACGTCACGGGCGTGACCGCGTTCCTCACCGTGCAGGAAGGCTGCGACAAGTTCTGCACCTTCTGCGTGGTGCCCTATACGCGCGGCGGCGAATGGTCGCGGCCGGTCAACGACATCGTCGAGGAAGCCAAGCAATTGGCCGGCAAGGGCGTGCGCGAAGTCACCCTGCTGGGCCAGAACGTCAACGCCTATGACGGCGACGGCTCGACCTTGGCGAAGCTGGTTCGCCGGCTGGCTCACATCGATGGCCTGGACCGCATCCGCTATACGACCAGCCATCCGCGCGACATGGGCGATGATCTGATCGAGGCCCACGGCGAGCTGCCGGAGCTGATGCCCTACCTCCACCTGCCCGTGCAGGCGGGGTCGGACAAGATCCTCAAGGCCATGAACCGCGATCACACGGCCGAGAGCTATGTGAAGCTGATCGAGAAGATCCGCGCGGCGCGACCGGACATCGCCATGAGCGGCGACTTCATCGTCGGCTTCCCCGGCGAGCGCGACGGCGATTTCGAGAAGACCCTGGAGCTGGTCCGTGAGGTCGGCTTCGCCAGCGCCTTCTCGTTCAAGTATTCGCGCCGTCCGGGGACGCCGGCCTCGGCGATGCCCGGCCAGGTCGACGAGGCGGTCAAGGCCGAGCGCCTGGAGCGCCTGAACCAACTGCTGGACGAGCAGCAGCGCGCCTTCAACACCAGCCAGGTCGGCAAGGTGATGCCGGTGCTGTTCGAGAAGTCGGGCCGCCACCCTGGCCAGATCGTGGGGCGCAGCCCATATCTGCAGGCCGTCCACGCCGAGGGCCCCGAAAGCCTGATCGGTAGGATCGCGCCTGTCCGCATCGAAAGCGCCGCCAAGATGAGCTTGGCGGGCGTTCTGGAAACCCAACCCGACACGATCCAGCCCATTTGGGAGACCGCTTGAGCCGCACCCCTGAGTTCCTGCCGCTGTCCGATGACGCCGTCGTCGCCGTTACCGGCCCGTCCGGCCGTCACGCCGCCCTGATCGAAGACGCCTTCAAGGTGCTGATCGAGACCCCGGGCGGCGGCGTCACCATCACCGGCGACGCGCGCGGCCGCACCGGCGCCAAGCGGGTGCTGCAGACCCTGGCCGCCCGCGCCGACGCCGGCGAGGAGGTGGTCGAGGCCGACGTGCGCATCGCCATCGGCCAGGCTCACGAGACTGGCGGCCAGGCCTCGCCCCGCGCGGTGCGCAAGGGCAATGTCTCGCCCAAGACCAAGGGCCAGGCCCGCTACATGGAGGCCATGGCCAGCCATCCGCTGAGTTTTGGCCTCGGTCCCGCCGGCACCGGCAAGACCTTCCTGGCCGTGGCCCATGGGGCTGGCATGCTGATGCGCGGCGAGGTCGATCGTCTGATCGTCACCCGTCCCGCCGTCGAGGCCGGCGAGAAGCTGGGCTTCCTGCCGGGCGACCTGAACGAGAAGGTCGATCCCTACATGGCGCCGGTCTGGGAGGCTCTGACCGACATCATGGGGGCCGATCAGCTGCGTCGGCGCCGGGAAAAGCTGGAGATCGAGGTCGCCCCGATCGCCTTCATGCGCGGCCGCACGCTGGCGCACGCCTTCGTCATCGTCGACGAGGCCCAGAACTGTTCGCGCCTGCAGATGAAGATGGTTTTGACCCGCCTGGGCGAAGGCGCGCGCATGGTGGTGACCGGCGATCCGACCCAGGTCGATCTTCTGAACCCGCGGGATTCGGGCCTGGCCCATGCCGTCTCGATCCTGGAGGGGGTCGAGGGCGTGTCGGTGTCGCGCTTCACCTCGGCCGACGTCGTCCGCCATCCGCTCGTCGAGCGGATCGTCAAGGCCTATGACGCCGACGCGGCCCAAAGCACGCCCAGGTAAATGAGTACGCCCCGCTAGATGACCATCACCGTCGACATCGAGATCGAAGACGAGGCCTGGACCAGGGCGCAAGCCGATACGGAGGCCCTGGTCTGGCGCGCGGCCCAGGCCGTGCTGGACGCGCACGAGGACATCGAAGGCCAGGGGATCGTGATCCTGCTGACCGACGACGACAGCGTCCAGGCCCTGAACCGCGACTTCCGCCAGAAGGACTACGCGACCAACGTCCTGTCCTTCCCCTCGCCGCAAAATCCGGAAGCCAACCCCGAGGGTCAGATCGGCGACATCGCCCTGGCCTATGGCGTCTGCGCCCGTGAAGCGGCCGAGCAGGGCAAGTCCCTGGCCCACCATCTGCAACATCTGGTGGCGCATGGCGTGCTTCATCTCCTAGGATACGACCACGAGGACGACGAAGAGGCGGAGGCCATGGAGTCGTTCGAGCGCGAAATTCTGGCGGGTCTGGACGTTCCGGATCCTTATGCCGGTGATGAAGAGGGGCGCTGACAGGGGCCATGCCCAGCGACGAGCCTAGTCAACAGCCCGCCGGTCCGGCTCGCAGAAGCCGGGGCGTGCGGGCGTTTCTTCGGCGTATGCGCCGGCAACTGACCGGCGGCGAGCCCTCGCGGCCGCCCGAACCCCCAGCCGCGACCGGCGCCGTCGACATCGTCGACCAGGCCGAGGCCTTCCAGACCTTGCGGGTCGCCGACGTCATGACCCCGCGCGCCGACATCGTCTCGGTCGAGCTCTCGACGCCGTTCGAAATGGTGGTGGCGCAGTTCGCCGAGGCCGAGCACTCGCGGATGCCGATCTATCGCGAGACCCTCGACGATCCCGTCGGCGTCGTCCACGTCAAGGACATCTTCCGCCTGCTCTCCGACGAGGCCAAACGGCCGGCGGCGGGCGATCTGGTGCTGAACAAGCTGCGCCGTGACGCGTTGTACGTGCCCGCTTCGATGAAGGCCGCCGACCTCCTGCTCCGCATGCGCACCAGCCGTATCCACATGGCCCTGGTCATCGACGAGTTCGGCGGCACCGACGGCCTGGTCTCGATGGAAGACCTGATCGAGGCGGTGGTCGGCGAGATCGACGACGAGCACGATGACGCGGCCGCCGTCGCGATCGTGGCGCGGCCGGGCGGGGTTTTCGACGCCGATGCCCGCGCGCCGCTGGAAGAACTGGAGGCCGCCCTCGGCCGCGAGCTGGCCCCCTCGGACATGGAAGAGGACATCGACACGGTCGCCGGCCTGGTCGTGGCCCTGGCCGGCCGTGTGCCGCAGCGGGGCGAGGTCATCGCCCATCCGGACGGCTACGAGTTCGAGGTGGTCGAGGCCGATCCGCGCCGGGTGCGCCGGGTGCGTGTGCGCGGCGGTTCGTCACAGCAGGCAGCGCCGGTCGCCGAGGATGTTTCCGCTTCGTGACCGCCTGGCAGGACTTCCGAGCGAAGGCCTGGAGCGGCCCGGTTCTGGCGCTGCTCGCGGGTCTGGCCGCCGCTCTGGCCCACCCGCCGTTCGGCTTGCTGCCGGGATTGCTGGGTTACGCCGCGCTGCTCTTCCTGCTGGACGACGCCAATCCGGCCAAGCCGCTGCGTTCGGCCTTCTGGCGCGGTTGGCTGGCCGGGGTGGGGTATTTCGGCCTGAGCACCTGGTGGATCGCCGAGGCCTTCATGGTCGACGCCGCCAACCAGGGCTGGATGGCCCCGTTCGCCGTGGCGGCCATGGCCTCGGGCCTGGCGCTGTTCTGGGGCCTCGCGGCGCTGCTCTACCGCTGGGTTCGGCCGGCCAGCGCCTGGCGAGTCCTGACCTTCGCCGGGGCCTTCGCGGCGCTGGAATGGGCGCGCGGCCACGTCCTGACCGGCTTTCCCTGGAACCTCCCGGGCGAGACCTGGCGCGCGGGCTCCTGGCCGTCCCAGGCCGCCGCCCTGGTCGGCGCCTACGGCCTGACCTGGATCACGCTGGCCATCGCCGCCGCTCCCGCCGCGTGGCGCGAGGGCAAGGCCGGGAAGGTCGCGCTGGGCGCGGCGGGCGCCGGCCTCGTCGCGCTCTACGCCTACGGCGCGGTGGCGCAGTCGCGACCGCTGGCCGAGGGGCCGTCGACGACCGTGCGGATCGTCCAGGCCGACATTCAGCAGGACGCCAAGTGGGACGCCGACCGCTTCTCGCGGATCGTACAGTCCTATGTCTCGCTGACCGCGGCGCCGTACAAGGACAGGCCCGCGGACATCGTGATCTGGCCCGAGGGCGCCTTGCCGGCGGCGACCAACGATTATCTCGCGCCGGGGACATGGGTCCGCCAGGCGATTGTCGACAGTCTCCAGCCTGGGCAGCTGCTGCTGATCGGCGGTTATCGTTACGAAGGGCCGATTCAGGCGCCAGTCTATTATAATAGCCTGATCGCCCTGCGTCGCACGGCCACGGATCTCGCGGTGGTCGGGATCTATGACAAGCATCGGCTGGTGCCGTTCGGCGAATACCTGCCGGCGGAGAAGTTCCTCACCCTCATCGGCTTCAAGAGCCTGACGCATCTGGGCGACAGCTTCGCCACGGGCCCGCGCCCGGCCCCCCTTCGCATCGCGCCCGACCTGCTGGTCCAGCCGCTGATCTGCTACGAGAGCCTGTTTCCCGGCTTGGCTAAAAGCGATCCGAACGTCCGCGCCCTGATCAATGTGTCGAACGACGCCTGGTTCGGCGTGACGTCCGGACCTTTGCAACACCTCAATCTCGCGAGCTATCGCGCCATCGAGAGCGCCAAGCCGATCCTGCGCGCCACGCCGACCGGCGTTAGCGCTATCATCGACGCGCGTGGTAGAATCATCACTGGGGCCCGCCTCGACCTAGGCAAAAGCGGCGTCATCGACGCGTCAATACCGGGGATGGGTGACGTTACACCCTTCGACAACTTCGGGGATCTCGCGTTTCTCGCGCTTCTACTGACATCTGCGGTTGCGTCAGTTCGCCCGCGGGCAGGTAAATCCTTTTCCTCTATTGCGCGCTTGTAAGACTTAGGCTGAATTAAAACCGCAATTTCAGCTATCAAGCGTGGGTATGAGCGACCTGCCGCACACCGAGCGCCACCCCAACCCCATCGACCTGCACGTCGGGGCGCGTATCCGCATGCGCCGGAAGATTCTGGGCGTCAGCCAGGAGCGACTGGCCGAGCATCTGGGTCTGACCTTCCAGCAGATCCAGAAGTACGAGCGCGGCGCCAACCGGGTCAGCGCCAGCAAGCTCTATGAAATCGCCAAGAGCCTGCAGTCGTCGGTGGCCTATTTCTTCGAGGGCCTGGCCGATACCGCCAGCGAGGGCGTGGCCGAGGGCGGCGAGGTGTTCGTCCACGATTTCCTGATGACGCCCGAGGGCCTGGAACTGGCCAGCCTGTTCCCTCGGATCACCAAGCCGAAGGTGCGCCGGCGGATCCTGGAGCTGGTTCGCTCGATGGCCGAGGAAGAGGAACCCGGCGACGACGAGGCGTAAGTCTCTCAGGCGCCGCTTGATCGCATAAACATATCTTTATATGGTTCCGGTCTAACTGACGCCGTACCGGGCGCCTGTCCGCCTGCGCGGAATTTCATGACCGGAGCTGTCTCTTGAGCCGTTCGTCCTACATCTTCACCAGCGAGAGCGTCTCTGAAGGTCACCCCGACAAGGTCGCCGACCGTATCAGCGACACCGTCGTCGACGCCTTCCTGACCGTCGATCCGGAGGCGCGCGTCGCCTGCGAGACCCTGGTGACGACCAACCGTATCGTCCTGGCCGGCGAGGTCCGCGCCGGCAAGCCGGATGGCGACAAGAAGGCCAACAAGCAGTTGACCAAGGACATCCTCGCCTCGCTCGAGCCCAAGGTTCGCGCGGCGATCAAGGACATCGGCTACGAGCAGAAGGGCTTCCACTGGCAGAAGGCGAAGTACTCGAACTTCCTGCACGGCCAGTCGGCGCACATCGCCCAGGGCGTGGACGCCACCGAGAAGAAGGACGAGGGCGCCGGCGACCAGGGCATCATGTTCGGCTACGCCAGCACCGAGACCCCGGAACTGATGCCGGCCACCCTGCAGTACAGCCACAATGTGCTGAAGCGCCTGGCCGAGCTGCGTCACAGCGGCGAGCTCTCGGCGCTGGAGCCGGACGCCAAAAGCCAGGTGACCCTGGAATATGACGGCAATGGCCGTCCCGTGCGCGTCGTCTCGATCGTCGTGAGCCACCAGCACAAGAAGAAGATCGACGGCAAGGCCGCGACTTCCAAGCGCGTGCTGGACCTGATCAAGCCGCACATCCTGCCGGTCTTCCCGGACGGCCTGATCACCAAGAAGACCCAGTGGCTGGTCAACCCGACCGGTCGCTTCGAGATCGGCGGCCCGGACGGCGACGCCGGCGTCACCGGCCGCAAGATCATCGTCGACACCTACGGCGGCGCGGCTCCGCATGGCGGCGGCGCGTTCTCGGGCAAGGATCCGACCAAGGTCGACCGCTCGGCGGCCTATGCCTGCCGTTACCTGGCCAAGAACGTCGTGGCCTCGGGCCTGGCCGACCGCTGCACCATCCAGATCGCCTATGCGATCGGCGTGGCCCAGCCCGTCTCGTTCCACGTCGACCTGCACGGCACCGGCAAGGTGGATCCGGCGGTGCTGGAAAAGGTTCTGCCGCAGCTGATCGGCGGCGCTACCCCGCGCTCCATCCGCGAGCACCTGCAGCTGAACCGCCCGATCTACGCCCGCACCGCCGCCTACGGCCACTTCGGCCGCACGCCGGACAACGAAGGCGGCTTCTCGTGGGAGAAGACCGACCTCGTGGGCGAACTGAAGGGCCTGGCGTAAGCCTCACCTTCGACCCCTCGCGAAACGGGCTCCGATCCATCTGGGTCGGAGCCCGTTTTCATTTCGCTTTCAAAGCTCTAAGACGCCGCCATGACTTCCGCTCCCATTCCTCACGGACCGCTGCGCTCGTTCGGTCGTATCAAGGCGCGCCCGGTGAAGCCGCGCCAGCAGGCTCTGCTCGACACACTGCTGCCCGAGATCGCCGTGCCGCAGGGCCCGTTCCAGCCCCTGGACCTGATGCCCGACGCCAAGGCCGTGTGGCTGGAGATCGGCTTCGGCGGCGGCGAACACATGGCCGCCCAGGCCGGCCGCGTTCCCGAAACCCTGGTCATCGGCGCCGAACCGTTCGTCAACGGCGTGGCCAGCGCCGTCCGTCACGTGGAAGAGCAGGCGCTGAAGAACGTGCGCATCCATGAGGGCGACGCTCGCGACGTGGTCGACTGGCTGCCCGACGCCTGCCTCGATCGCGTGTTCATCATGTTCCCCGACCCCTGGCACAAGGCGCGCCACAACAAGCGTCGCCTGATCCAGCCGGAGTTCGTGGCCAAGCTGGCGCGCGTCATGAAGCCGGGCGCGGCCCTGCGCTTCGCCACCGACTGGGCCGACTACGGCGAGTGGACCACCGAGCGGGTCCTGGCTGATCCGAACTTCCGCTTCGCCGACCCGGACGCCGACCGCAACGCGATCCCGGCCGACCACGTGACCACGCGCTACGAAGAAAAGAAGCTGGGCGATTGCGCCCCGGTGTTCCTGGATTTCGTCAGGGCATAGGCGCTGACCTTCCCTCCCCACGAGGGGGAGGGGCGTCATCGTCTGGCCTAGTACGTTTCGTTGTAGCGCTTGATCGCCGTGCGGATGATGTCGGCGGTCTCCTCGATGTCCGCCCAGCCGCTGATCTTGGTCGACTTGCCCTTTTCCAGATCCTTGTAGTGCTGGAAGAAGTGGGCGATCTGCTCGGTCAGGATGGTCGGCAGGTCGCGCCAGCTGGACACGCCGGTATAGAACGGGTGCAGCTTGTCGACCGGCACGGCCAGGATCTTTTCGTCCGAACCGGCTTCGTCGACCATCATCAGGGTGCCGATCGGGCGGCAGCGGATGATCGCGCCCGGCACCACCGGGGTTGGGCCCACGACCATGATGTCGGCCGGGTCGCCGTCGTCGGCCAGGGTGTGCGGGATGAAGCCGTAGTTGGCCGGATAGAACATCGCGGTGTGCAGGAAGCGGTCGACCATCAGGGCGCCGCTTTCCTTGTCGATCTCATACTTCACCGGCTCGCCGCCCTGCGGGATCTCGATGATGGCGTTGAGGTCGTAAGGCGGGTTGGCCCCGGTGGGGATTTTGGAGAGGTCCATTGTGACTCTTCGTCTTATGAGGTCCGCGGGGAGGCGGCCTGCGCGGGCTGGCTTATAGAGCGTGATAGCCAAAAGTGTGAGCGGTTTTGGCGGCCATCACGCTCTACTTTTTTCAAAACGAGCCTGTTTATCCATTTTGGATGCAGGCATCCAAAAAGGACAGGCTCTTCCTAAAATTGCTGCGGCGCGGAAGGGGCGTACGCCGATGGAGTCGACAAGGTTTTTCAATTCGCCTATAAAGCGTCCTACATCGTCCGTTAGCGCTAGATGGCGCTTTCGAGCGGCGGCCGAAAGGCTGCCGCTTTTTGTTTGGCTGAACGGGAGTTTTCCCGCCAGCCGTATCGAGTTGAGAAGAACGTGCGCGGCAAGACGCAGGAAGACCGTGATCTGATCGACATGCTCGATCCCGTGGCCGAAACCCTTGGCTACGAGATTGTCCGGCTGCGCCTGATGGGCGGCGCCGAGCAGCGTCGCCTGCAGATCATGGCTGAACATCCGCTGCAGGAAGACGGCAGCGGCGGCGACATGAACGTCGAGGACTGCGCGAAGCTGTCGCGCGGGATCTCCGAAATCCTCGACGCCGCCGACCCGATCGCCGGCGAATATACGCTGGAGGTCTCCAGCCCCGGCATCGACCGGCCGCTGACCCGCCTGAAGGATTTCGCCGACTATGCCGGCCTCGAGGCCCGCATCGAACTCGACCGCGTGGCCGAGGGCCGCAAGCGCTTCAAGGGCGAGCTGGCCGGGATCGAAGACGACCAGGTCGGCCTGAACATCGAGGGCGAGGACGACGTCACCGTCTACTTCCCCTTCGCCTGGATCATCGACGCCAAGCTCGTCATGACCGACACCCTGATGGAGCGGGGCGCGAAGCAGCGCGCCGCCCGCATTCAATCCGACAACGACGACCTGTCCGAAAGTGAAGAGGACTGACCATGGCCATCGGCATCTCCGCCAACCGGCTCGAACTCCTGCAGATCGCCGACGCGGTCGCGCGTGAAAAGAGCATCGAGAAGGAAGTCGTCATCGAGGCCATCGAGGACGCCCTGCAGAAGGCCGCCCGCGCCCGCTACGGCGCCGAGCACGACATCCGCGTCAAGATCGACCCGCGCACGGGCGAAATGACGCAGAAGCGCGTGATCGAGGTGGTGCCCGACGACGCCGAGCTGGAAGGCGAGATCGGCAAGATGCAGCTTTCGATCGCCAAGCGCACCTGGCGCGACGCGGAGGTCGGCAAGATCTACGAAGAAGTTCTGCCGCCGTTCGAGATCGGCCGCGTCCAGACCCAGATGGCCCGCCAGGTCGTCATGCATAAGGTCCGCGAAGCCGAGCGCGAGCGTCAGCACGAAGAGTACAAGGATCGCGTCGGCGAGATCGTCAACGGCAGCGTCAAGCGCGTCGAATACGGCAATGTCATCGTCGACCTGGGCCGCGGCGAAGGCATCATGCGCCGCGACCAGTCGATCCCGCGCGAGAACTTCAACGTCGGCGACCGCATCCGCGCCTACATCTACGACGTCCGCCGCGAGACCAAGGGCCCGCAGATCATGCTGAGCCGCGCCCACGGCGGCTTCATGGCCAAGCTATTCGCGCAGGAAGTGCCGGAAGTCTATGACGGCGTCATCGAGATCCGCGCCGTGGCCCGCGACCCGGGGTCGCGCGCCAAGATGGCCGTCATTTCCAACGACAGCTCGATCGACCCCGTCGGCGCCTGCGTCGGCATGCGCGGCTCGCGCGTGCAGGCGGTCGTGGCCGAGCTGCAGGGCGAGAAGATCGACATCATCCAGTGGTCGGAAGACGAGGCCACCTTCATCGTCAACGCCCTGGCCCCCGCCGAGGTCTCCAAGGTCGTCATGGACGAGGAAGACGAGCGCGTCGAAGTCGTGGTGCCGGACGAGCAGCTGTCGCTGGCCATCGGCCGCCGCGGCCAGAACGTCCGCCTGGCCTCGCAACTGACCGGCTGGCAGATCGACATCATGACCGAGAGCCAGGAGAGCGAGCGCCGTCAGCGCGAGTTCGCCGAGCGCACGACCCTGTTCCAGGAAGCCCTGGACGTCGACGAGGTCATCGCCCAGCTGCTGGTCACCGAAGGCTTCGCCGCGGTGGAAGACGTGGCGTTTGTCGAACCGCACGAGATCGCCTCGATCGAGGGCTTCGACGAGGAGACCGCCGAGGAACTGCAGGCCCGCGCTCGCGAATTCCTCGACAAGGAAGCCGCCGCCCTGGACGCCAAGCGTCTGGAGCTGGGCGTGCAGGACGAACTCCTGGCCGTCGAGGGCGTGACCCTGGCCATGGCCGTGGCCCTGGGCGAAGGCGACGTGAAGACGGTGGAAGACCTCGCGGGTCTGGTGCCGGACGACATGCGCGGCTGGTTCGAGACCAAGAACGGCGAGCGCGTGCGCGAGCCGGGCATCCTGGAAAGCTTCAACCTGTCGCCGGAAGACGCCGAGGCCCTGATCATGCGCGCCCGCGTCGCCATGGGTTGGGTCGAAGCGCCGCCGGAACCGGAATACGAAGCGGAAGCCGAGTATGAGGCCGAAACCGAAGCCGAAGCTGACGGCGAAGGCGAAGCCGTCGCCGAGGCCCCCGCGACCGAAGAAGCCGCCTCCGAAGAAGAGGCCTAAGCCCTTCGGAGCGTGAAACGACGGCCTCGCGGAGCGATCCGCGGGGCCGTTCGCCATTCCGGAGCGCGGCGTTCGCCTCGCTCCAAGCAAAAGACAAGATGACCGAGACCGACCCCAAAACCCACGCCGAGGCCAATCGTCTGCGCAAGGACATCGTCCTGGGCGAGGCGACGGACGAAGCGCGCCTGGTCCGCTTCGTGGCGGGGCCGGACGGGACGGTCACGCCGGACGTGGCGCGCAAGCTGCCGGGCCGAGGTATCTGGGTCGGCGCCGACCGGGACTCGATCGCCACGGCGGCCAAGAAGGGCCTGTTCTCGCGCGCGGCCAAGACCAAGCTGACGGTTCCGGCGGATCTCGCCGACCAGGTCGAGGCCTTGCTGGTTCGCCGGCTGCTGGACAGCCTGGGTCTTGCGCGCAAGGCTGGAAGCATTATCTCGGGATACGAAAAGGTGGTCGCCGCCCTGGGAACGGGCAAGGTGGCCTGGCTGATCGAGGCGTCCGACGCGGCCGCCGATGGTCGCCGCAAGATACTTAACGCCGCCCGAAAGGCCCCCACGCCGCCTCGTTTGCTGGGCGCCTTCAATTCGGATGAATTGAGTTTGGCCTTGGGCGGGGAGAATGTGATACACACCGCACTCCTCGCCGGGCGCGGCGCCGAACGTTGGACATTGGATGTCGAGCGTTTGTCAGGTTTCCGCCCGCTTTTGCCTCCCGAATGGTCGGCGAACGGACGTGAGGACGGCTAGCGGCCTTCCCGCCCTCGGCGGATGAGAAGGCTGCTGGACTAAGAGGGCGGGCCTGTTCGCCCTGGTCGGTCAGCCGGCCGGGACAGGCTCTAGGGCTTTTGCATCCCACTGGATCCGCTTCAGTGCGATGGAAAAGCTCTAGAATCTTAGACGTTGGGCGCGGCTATTCGGGTCGCGTTCGTGAGTGAAGGGTCGGGAAACGCGCTTGCCTCGGCAGGTACGTCCAGGCCCCTTTCTCACATGGAAAATGCGGTTTTTTAGCCAGGTACCGCCTGGCGGAAGTACAAGCGAGCGCATGAGCGACGAGAACGAAAACGGCCGACCCGGCGGACGAGCCCCCATCACCCTGAAGCCCCGCCAGGGCTCGGTGAGCGCCGGGGTCGTGAAGCAAAGCTTCAGCCACGGCCGGACCAAGACGGTGGTGGTCGAAACCAAGCGCACGCGTCCGCACGCGTCCGCGACGGGCAATCTCGCCGCGCCGTCTTCGGCTGAGCGTCGCCATGACGCGCCGCCGCCGCGCCAGCAGTCGTCGCAAGGCGGCGGCCACGCCCCGTCGGGCGGCGGTTCGGCCGGTGGTCTCTCGCAGGAAGAACTGCGCGCTCGCCAGCGCGTCGTCGACGCCGCGCGCGAAAACCAAGCGCGTCAGGCGGCCGACCAGGCCGCCGCCGAGGCGCGCGCCCGCGCCGCCCAGGAAGCCGCTCAGCGCGAAGCCGCCGCCAAGGCCGCGGCCGAACGCGCCGCCGCCGCGCCGCCGGTTCAAGCGCCCGCCGCTCAAGCACCGGCTCCGGCGCCGGCTCCAGTCGCGCCCGCCGCACCGGTGACGCCGCCACCGGCCGCGCCGGTTCAGCGTCCCGTGGCCCAGGCTCCGGCGGCGCCGCGCGCCGAGGCTCCGCGCCAGGACGCGCCCCGTCATGAAGGTCCGCGTCACGAAGGTCCGCGTCACGACGGGCCTCGCCCGGCGGCTCCCGCTGGCCAGACCCGCACCTACGAGCCTAGCCGCGAGCGTCGCGACGATCGTCCGAGCACGACGACCTATCGTCCGGCCCCGCAAGGCGACCGTCCGTTCAACCAGCGCGCGCCGCGCCCCGACGCCGGCGCCAACTTTGGTCAACGCGCCCCGCGTCCGGAAGGCGACCGCCCGCGCGGTCCGCGTCCCGACGGCGATCGTCCGCAGGGCGACCGCGGCGGCTATCGTGGCGACCGCCCGCAGGGTGATCGTCCGCAAGGCGACCGCCCGCAGCAGACCGTCCGCTATTCGGCCCTGGCCCCGCGCCCGGCGCCCGGCGCCCGCACGGGTCCCGGCGGCCCGCCGCGCGGTCCGCGTCCGGGCGTGCCGGCTCAGGCTCCGGCCACGCCGGAAATCCAACGCGCCATGCGTTCGGCCCCGCGTCCCGGCGGCGAAGTCAGCCGCCGTCCGGACGACGACGATGATCGCCGCAAGGCCGCCAACGCGCCCAACAAGGCCGTCTCGCGCGTCAAGGGCGCTCCGCAGCGCCGCGAAGGCCGTCTGACCATCCAGGCCGTGGCCGGTGATGGGGATTCCGCCGACCGCATGCGCTCGCTGGCCTCGGTTCGCCGGGCCCGCGAACGTGAAAAGGAAAAGCGTCGCGGCGGCGTCGCCGAACAGACCCGCGTCGCGCGTGAAGTCGTCATTCCCGACGTCATCACCGTGCAGGAGCTGTCCAACCGGATGGCCGTGCGCGGCGTCGAGATCATCAAGTTCCTGATGCGTCAGGGCGTGATGCTGAAGATCAACGACGTCATCGACAACGACACCGCCGAGCTGGTGGCGACCGAATTCGGTCACACCGTGCGCCGCGTGTCGGAAGCCGACGTCGAAGAAGGCTTCATCGGCGCCGAGGACATCGACGATCACCTGGAACCGCGCCCCCCGGTCGTCACGATCATGGGTCACGTCGACCACGGCAAGACGTCGCTTCTGGACGCCCTGCGCTCCACGGACGTGGCGGCCGGCGAACACGGCGGCATCACCCAGCACATCGGCGCCTATCAGGTTCGCCTGAAGGACGGCCAGCGCGTGACGTTCCTCGACACGCCCGGCCACGCCGCCTTCTCGGCGATGCGCGCCCGTGGCGCCAACATCACCGACATCGTCGTGCTGGTGGTGGCGGGTGACGACGGCGTGATGCCTCAGACGATCGAGGCGATCAAACACGCCAAGGCCGCCAACGTGCCGATCATCGTCGCCGTCAACAAGATGGACAAGCCGGGCTCGGATCCGACCCGCGTGGTCAACGAGCTGCTGCAGCACGAGATCGTCGTCGAAAGCCTGGGTGGCGACACCCAGATCATCGAGGTCTCGGCCAAGGCGCGCACGGGTCTCGACGAGCTGCTCGACGCCATCCTGCTGCAGGCCGAAGTGCTGGACCTGAAGGCCAACCCCGACCGCACCGCCGACGGCGTGGTGATCGAGGCCAAGCTGGACAAGGGTCGCGGCGCGGTTTCGACCGTGCTGGTCAATCGCGGGACGCTGAAGCGCGGCGACATCGTCGTCGCCGGCGCCCAGTTCGGCCGGGTTCGCGCCCTGCTGAACGAGCGCAACGAGCAGCTGACCGAAGCCGGTCCGGCCACCCCGGTCGAGATCCTGGGCCTGGACGGCGTCCCCTCGCCCGGCGAAGCCTTCGCCGTGGTCGAGAACGAAGCCCGCGCCCGTGAACTGACCGAGTACCGCATCCGCCAGAAGCGCGAGAAGTCGATGGCCCCCGTGGGCGCCGGCGCCTCGATGGCCGACATGATGGCCAAGCTGCAGGACAAGAAGCTGAAGGAACTGCCGCTGGTCATCAAGGCCGACGTGCAGGGTTCGGCCGAAGCGATCATCGGTTCGCTGGACAAGATGTCGACCGACGAGGTCCGTGCGCGGATCATCCTGTCGGGCGCCGGCGCGATCAGCGAAAGCGACGTCATGCTGGCCAAGGGCGCCGGCGCGCCGGTCATCGGCTTCAACGTCCGGGCCTCGGCCCAGGCGCGGGCCCTGGCCGAACGCGAAGGGGTCGAGATCCGCTACTACGCGATCATCTACGACCTGCTGGACGACATCAAAGGCGTGCTCTCGGGCATGCTGGCCCCGATCCAGCGCGAAACCTTCCTCGGCAACGCCGAGGTCCTGCAGGCCTTCGACATCTCGAAGATCGGCAAGGTCGCCGGCTGTCGGGTCACCGAGGGCGTGGTCCGCAAGGGCGCCAAGGTCCGGATCATCCGCAACGACATCGTCGTTCTGGAACTGGGCACCCTGGCGACGCTCAAGCGCTTCAAGGACGAGGTCAACGAGGTCCCGTCCGGTCAGGAGTGCGGCATGCTGTTCGCCGGCTTCCAGGACATCAAGGTCGGCGACACCATCGAGTGCTTCACCGTCGAAGAGATCAAGCGTCAGCTCGACTAGGGCTGATCGCGAGATCGAAAATTCGAAGGGCGCGGATCGCGAGGTCCGCGCCCTTTGTCTTTTGGGCGCTTAAAGCCAGACTGGAAATCGCCCCAATCCGGCGCTACCCCTTTCGCATGCGCATCAAGATCCTCCTTGCCCTGACCGCCCTAGCTGCTGGCTTGAGCGCCTGCGCGACCGTGAATCGTCTCGACGCCGGCGGCGACGTGCACGACCTGCTGGTCGCCATCCGCGACAACGACAGGGCGACGTTCGAGGCGCATGTCGATCGCCGGGCGCTGAAGGCCCAGATCGAGACGCGGCTGATGGAAGAGGCGCGTCAGCGCGGCGGGCAGAGCAGCGGGGTCATGGCCCTGGCCGCCCTGGCGGCGGGCCCATTGGCCGACGCGGCCGGCGAGGCGCTGATCCGGCCCGAGACCTTCCACGCGGCCGCCAACTACTATGGCTACACGCCCGATCGGCCGATCCCGGGCCGGGTGGCGATCGCCGGCGCGCTACGCCCCGTCGGCGACGGCCGGGTCTGCGCGGCCAAGAAGGACGGCCCCTGCCTGCTGACCTTCACCCAGGAAGGGTCGACCTGGCGCCTGACGAGCTTCGACGCCGAGGCCGCGAACCTGCATCTGAAACGATGAAGCCAGTCGTCTGGGGGGGCGTCGCCCTAGCCTTGCTGTCGGCCTCCGCCGCCCGGGCCGAGACCCGGCTGTTCTCGTACGACCCGATCTCGGCCGACGCCAAGCGGCTGACCGGCGCGGGGGTGACGATCCTGTTCAACCAGGGCTTCATGGGCGCCAGCCGGCCGATCAAGGTGCTGGCCACCGGCGTGCCGGCCGAGGCGCGGCTGAAGGACGGCCGCCAGAAGGACCTGGGTCCAGGCGGCCTCTCGGGCATGGAGGGCGTCGACGCCGACGCCTCGCTCTACGAGGTCGACGCCACGGCCGCCCAGGGCAAGATCTATGTCCGCGCCTTCTGCCCCGGCTCGACGCGGCTGTGGCTGTCGTTCAGCACCATCGCCCTGCGCCGCGACCTGCGGATCCAGGCGTTCGGCGACGATCCGAAGGCGGAGGGGAAGGCGCGGCTCTGCGGCACGCTGGATTTCTCGTATCGCGGCGAGTGGCGCCTGCCGCGCGGCCGCAACGGACCGGACCCGATGTCGGACTGGACCGACAATCCCCAGCATCCCGACACAACCAACTAGGCGATCGTTCAAGAATTTAGCCGCCGCATGTCGCAACAACAGGGGCTGGCGCGTCTTTAGGATGAGGCCGGCGATTTCCCGGCGGGAGACGCGCGATGCGGTTCATGGTGTTGCTGAAGGTCGAAACCGACGTCGGGCCGGAACTGGGCCAGGCCATGCGGGACTATGACGCCGAGCTCGTCAGGGCCGGCGTGGCGGACCGGGCGAGGCTGTCGGCCCGCGGCGCGCGGATGGAAGCCGACGCCTCCGCGGAAGGTCGAACCCTGGCCGGCTTTTGGGTGTTCGATGTCGCCTCGCGCGAGGACGCCGCCGCCTGGGTGCGCCGTTGTCCCGCGCCGGCGGACGGTTCGGCCGAGATCGAGATTCGCCTGCTGCTTGAGCCGGGCGATCTCTCCGAACGTCCCGAGCCGGGCAGGCCGCGGCCCGCCTGGAAGCGGGCGATGGCCTTCTGATCTGACCGGGAGCCTTTTGCTTTGACCCATTTTCTGACGTCGAACCGGTATCCACTTCGTCGGAAAATACTCTAGCCTTCTCGAAACAAAGAGGGGGCGGTCATGGCTGACGACGGGCTGTCGGGATTCGAGCGCTTCGAGTTCGACGACGGGCGCTGGACGCGCGAAGTCTACAAGATCGGCTCGGGGCCGGCGGTGATCGTCATCCACGAGGCGCCGGGCCTGCATCCGGGCGTGCTGGCCTTCGCCCGCGACCTGGCCGCCTCGGGCCTGACCGCCTATTGCCCCAGCCTGTTCGGCAAGCCCGCCAAGCAAGTCACGCGCGGCTATGCGATCGGGGTGATCCTCAAGAACATCTGCGTGCGGCGCGAGTTCAGCGTCTGGAAGGGCGGCCGCTCCAGCCCGATCGTCGACTGGCTGCGGGCCCTGGCCCGCCAGGCGCACGAAGACTGTGGCGGCAAGGGCGTCGGCGCGGTGGGCATGTGCTTCACCGGCGGCTTCGCCCTGGCGATGATGACCGAACCGGCCGTGGTGGCGCCCGTGCTGTCCCAACCCTCCCTGCCGCTGAAGGACAAGGGCGGCCTGGATTGCTCGGCCTCCGAGCTGGCCTGCGCCAAGCGGCGGTTCAAGGACGAGGATCTGTCGCTGCTGGCCCTGCGCTTTTCCGCCGACAAGCTGGTGCCCGACGCCCGTATCGCGCGGCTGAAGGCCGAGTTCGGCGACAAGGTCGAGGTGGTCGAGCTGGATGACGCGGACGCCGCGCCGGGCGTGCCCATGGCCCCGCACTCGGTGCTGACCCTGCACCTGCACCGCTCGGTCCCGGACAGCGGGTCGATGAAGGCGCGAGACAAGGTGATCGCGTTCTTCAAGGATCGGGTTGGCGCCTAGGGAAGGGGGGCGGGGCTGGACTTCCGCCGCTTACGCGCCTAGACACCCGCCTCCGATTTTCCCCGCGCACCGGCGTTCGATCCGCCGGCCGGGCCACAAGGATTCCGCGCCATGAAGCGCCTCTCGGGCCCCAAAAAGGCCGAAACCAAGAAGGCCTCCCCGACGGGCCCTTCGCAACGCCAGCTCCGCGCCGGCGAACTGATCCGCCACGCCCTGGTCGATGTCTTCCGCGAGGAAGGCCTGGCCGACCCGGTGCTGGTCAACGTCTCGTTCACGGTGTCGGAGGTGCGGATGAGCCCCGATCTGCGCCACGCCGTCTGCTTCGTCGAACCCCTCGGCGCCGGCTTGAAGGGCGAGGCTGGCCGCGGGGACGAGGACATCAAAGAGGTCATGAAGGCCCTGAACCGGGGGGCCAGCTTCCTGCGCGGGCGCCTGGGCAAGGTGATCGACATGAAGTTCACGCCGGACCTGAAGTTCATCCACGACGAGAGCTTCGGCGCCGCCGCCTACATGGACCGCCTGTTCGACGACCCGCGCGTGCAGCAGGACGTGCGCACCCTCGCGGACGTCGCCGGCGAAGACGATCAGGGCCATGGGGACGAGCACTAGGCATGGCCCGCCGCAAGAAGGGTGACGCCGTCTCGGGCTGGATCTGCCTGGACAAGCCCTACGACCTGACCTCGACCACGGCCGTCAGCCGGGTGCGCCGCGCCTTCAACGCCCAGAAGGGCGGCCATGCCGGCACGCTGGACCCGTTGGCCACGGGGATCTTGCCCATCGCCCTGGGCGAGGCGACCAAGACCGTCCCGTTCCTGATGGACGCCGACAAGGCCTATCGCTTCACCATCGCCTGGGGCCGCGACACCACGACCCTGGACCGCGAGGGCGAGACGACCGGAACCTCGGACGTGCGTCCGACCCGCGAGCAGGTCGAAGCCGCCTTGCCGGCCTTCATCGGCGAGGTCGACCAGATCCCGCCGAACTTCTCGGCCATCAAGGTCGACGGCGAGCGCGCCTATGACCTGGCGCGTGACGGGGTCGAGTTCGAGCTGCCGACCCGCAAGATCAAAATCCACGACCTCCGGATCGCCGACATTCCCGATCCCGATCACCTGACCCTGGAGATGGAATGCGGCAAGGGCGCCTATGTCCGGGCCGTGGTCCGGGACCTGGCCAAGGCGCTGGGAACCTGCGGTCACGTGGCCGAGCTGCGCCGGACGCGGGTGGGCGACTTCGCCGAGGCGACCGCGATATCGCTGGAAACCCTTGAGAATTTGAGCTATGAGGCCCGGCTGTCGGAGGCATTGCTTCCGGTCGAGACCGCGCTGGACGACATCCCGGCGTTGGCCGTGACCGACGAAGACGCCTTCCGGCTTGCACAGGGACGCGCCATCGTCCTGCTTCCGAGGCAGGTTGAAACGCTGAAAGCCGAGCTCACGCCCGGCGATCGCACCGTTTCCGCCATGTCCGGCGACAGGTTGGTGGCCCTGTGCGAGATGCGCGCCGGGAAGCTCAATCCGGTGCGGGTCTTCCAACTCACCTGAGCGGAGACAACCCGATGTCGATCACCATCGAGCGCAAAGCCGCTCTTATCGCCGAACACGCCCGCACCACTGGCGACACCGGCAGCGCTGAAGTCCAGGTCGCGATCCTCTCGGAACGCATCTCGAACCTGACCGAGCACTTCAAGACGCACAAGAAGGACAACCACAGCCGTCGTGGCCTGCTGAAGCTGGTTTCCCAGCGTCGCCGGCTTCTCGACCACCTGAAGAAGTCCGACGCCGGTCGCTATCAGGCCCTGATCGAAAAGCTGGGTCTGCGTCGCTAAGGCACAATTCGGCCGCTCTGCTTTCGTAGAGCGGCCGAATGCTTTTTGGAGCGTGCCGGTCGAGCTGGTTTGCCGAAAGTGGTTTCCGGCTTCGATATTCGTCACGCGACAAGTCTAAGCCTTCGTTTCGAGACAGGCCGAAACGAAAGGTCGCCGCGGGTCCGCTGTATGCGCGATCCGAACACGTAAGCCGGAGATCACGATCTCCGGACGCCTGTCGAACTGGATGAGGAAATCTCGGGACCGCCCTTCGGCCGCCCGCCCCTGTCCGTCCTGAAGGAAATGGGTCCTTCGGAACCGAAAGAAGCAAAAATGTTCGATATCAAGCGCAAGACGATCGAGTGGGGCGGCAAGACGCTGGTCCTCGAAACCGGTCGCATCGCCCGTCAAGCCGACGGCGCCGTTCTGGCCACCATGGGCGAAACCGTCGTCCTGGCCACCGCCGTGTTCGCCAAGAAGGCGAAGCCCGGTCAAGATTTCTTCCCGCTGACGGTCAACTATCAGGAAAAGACCTTCGCGGCCGGCAAGATCCCCGGTGGCTTCTTCAAGCGCGAAGGCCGTCCGTCGGAAAAGGAAACCCTGGTTTCCCGCCTGATCGACCGTCCGATCCGTCCGCTGTTCGTCAAGGGCTTCAAGAACGAAGTCCAGGTCGTCGTCACCGTGCTGCAGCACGACCTCGAGAACGATCCCGACATCCTGGGCATGGTCGCCGCCTCGGCCGCCCTCGTCCTGTCGGGCGCCCCGTTCATGGGCCCGATCGGCGCCGCGCGCGTCGGTTACGTTGACGGCGCCTACGTGCTGAACCCGACGCTCGACGAGCTGAAGGAAAGCAAGATGGACCTCGTCGTGGCCGGCACCGCCGACGCCGTGATGATGGTCGAATCGGAAATCCAGGAGCTCTCGGAAGAGATCGTGCTGGGCGGCGTCAACTTCGCCCACAAGGAAATGCAGACGGTGATCGACGCGATCATCGACCTGGCCGAGCACGCCGCCAAGGAGCCCTTCGACTTCCAACCGGAAGACACCGACGCCCTGAAGGCCGAAGTGAAGAAGGCCGTCGGCAAGGATCTGGCCGAAGCCTACACCATCCGTGGCAAGGCCGAACGCGTCGCCGCCCTGGGCGCCGCCAAGACCAAGGCCATCGAGACCTTCGCCAAGAGCGACACCAACCCGGCCGGCATCGACCCGCTGAAGCTGGTCTCGGTCTTCAAGGAACTGGAAGCGGACATCGTCCGTCGCTCGATCCTCGACACCGGCATCCGCATCGACGGCCGCGACGTCCGCACCGTCCGTCCGATCCTGGGCGAAGTCGGCATCCTGCCGCGCACCCACGGTTCGGCCCTGTTCACCCGCGGCGAGACCCAGGCGATCGTGGTCGCCACCCTGGGCACCGGCGACGACGAGCAGTTCATCGACGCGCTGGAAGGCACCTACAAGGAATCCTTCCTGCTGCACTACAACTTCCCTCCTTACAGCGTCGGTGAAACCGGCCGTATGGGCAGCCCGGGCCGCCGCGAAATCGGCCACGGCAAGCTGGCCTGGCGCGCCCTGCGCCCGATGCTGCCGGCCAAGGAAGACTTCCCCTACACGATCCGCCTGGTCTCGGAGATCACCGAGTCGAACGGCTCGTCCTCGATGGCCACGGTCTGCGGTTCGTCGCTGGCCATGATGGACGCCGGCGTGCCGCTGATCCGTCCGGTCTCGGGCATCGCCATGGGCCTGATCCTGGAAAAGGACGGCTTCGCGGTTCTGTCGGACATCCTGGGTGACGAAGATCACCTGGGCGACATGGACTTCAAGGTCGCCGGCACCAGCGAAGGCCTGACCTCGCTGCAGATGGACATCAAGATCGCCGGCATCACCCCGGAGATCATGAAGCAGGCCCTGGCCCAGGCTCACGAAGGCCGCGCCCACATCCTGGGCGAAATGAACAAGGCCATGGACGCCCCGCGTGAAGACGTCGGCGACTACGCGCCGAAGATCGAGACCATCACCATCCCGACCGACAAGATCCGCGAAGTGATCGGCACCGGCGGCAAGGTGATCCGCGAGATCGTCGCCACCACCGGCGCCAAGGTCGACATCAACGACGAAGGCACCGTGAAGGTCTCGGCCTCGGACGGCGCCAAGATCAAGGCCGCGATCGACTGGATCAAGTCGATCACCGACGAAGCCGAAGTGGGCAAGATCTACGACGGCAAGGTCGTGAAGGTCGTCGATTTCGGCGCCTTCGTGAACTTCTTCGGCGCCAAGGACGGCCTCGTCCACGTCAGCCAGATCAGCAACGAACGCGTCGCCAAGCCGTCGGACGTGCTGAAGGAAGGCCAGATCGTCAAGGTGAAGCTCCTGGGCTTCGACGATCGCGGCAAGACCAAGCTGTCGATGAAGGTCGTCGATCAGGAAACTGGCGAAGACCTGTCCAAGAAGGAAGCGGCGGCCGAAGAAGCGTAAGCCTCTTCAGCTTCCATTCCGGACGCGATCAGGCGGGCGGCTCCGAAAGGGGCCGCCCGTTTTGCGTTTTGGCTTTTCATTGTTCTCTCTTTGTTCCATTCTGAGTTGCGGAACAGGAGGCGAGCGATGGCCGACCATGTCGTTCAGTGCGGAGCGTGCCGCGTCGATGTCCAGGCTGTGCGAGAGGGCGATGGCTTTGCCGCGCGCTGTCCCGCCTGCGCCCGGACCGCGCCCAGGGATGAGGCCATCCGGGTGGCCCGCAGTTCTCTGATCGACGTCGTCATGCGCGATCTCGACGAGAACCTGCGGGAGATCGTCCGCGCCAGCCCGATCGTCGGTTACCAGCCAGCCCAGCGCTACGACTGGGTGCTCAAGGGCGTCGGCGGGTAAAGTTCAAAATTGGAAACAATAGATTTCTATAGTTTCCATATCCGTGATGATCGTCCGCGTTCATTCTCTCCTCATCGGAACAACGGGACGGGCCAGACGGCCTCCCAGTCAGAGGGAAAACGGACATGAGCAGCGGCTATTTCACCACCAGTGACGGCGCCCAGATCTTCTTCAAGGACTGGGGTTCGAAGAGCGCCCAGCCGATCGTCTTCCACCATGGCTGGCCGCTGTCGTCGGACGACTGGGACGCGCAGATGATGTTCTTCCTGGCCAAGGGCTATCGCGTCATCGCCCATGACCGTCGCGGCCACGGCCGGTCCAGCCAGACCGACACCGGTAACGAGATGGACACCTACGCCGCCGACGTCATCGCCCTGGCCAAGCATCTGGACCTGAAGAACGCCATCCACATCGGTCACTCGACCGGCGGCGGCGAGGTCGCCCACTACGTGGCCCGGGCCGAGCCCGGCCGTGTCGCCAAGGCCGTGCTGGTCGGCGCCGTGACGCCGCTGATGCTGAAGACCGAGACCAATCCGGGCGGCCTGCCGCTGGAGGTGTTCGACGGCTTCCGCAATGGCACGGCCAATGACCGCGCCCAGTTCTTCCGCGACGTCGCCGCCGGCCCGTTCTACGGCTTCAACCGCGAGGGCGCGCGGGTCAGCCAGGGCGTGATCGACAACTGGTGGCGCCAGGGCATGATGGCCGGCGTCAAGGCGCTGTACGACTGTGTGGCGGCCTTCTCGGAAACCGACTTCACCGAGGATCTGAAGGTCATCGATGTGCCGGTGCTGGTGCTGCACGGCGAGGACGATCAGGTCGTGCCGATCGACGCCTCGGCCCGCCAGGCGATCAAGCTGCTGAAGAACGGTCAGCTGATCACCTATCCGGGCTTCCCGCACGGCATGGCGACCACCGAGGCCGAGACGATCAACAAGGACCTGCTGGCCTTCATCCAGGGCTGAGGCCGACGCTCTGGGGCCGCGTCCTTCCTTCGGGAAGGGCGCGGTCTAGCGGGCCTTCTTCAGCAGGTCCTCGGCCGCGTCGGGCGTCAGCGGGCCGGTGTGTTTGGCCAGGATCGTGCCGTCCGAGCCCACCAGATAGGTCTCCGGCACGCCGGTGACGCCGAACTCCAGGCCCGCGCGGCCGTCGCGGTCGACCAGCCGCTCGGCGAAGGGATCGCCCAGGCGGGTCAGAAAGGCCTGGGTGTTGGCCGGCGCGTCCTTGTAGGCGATCCCCACCACCTTCACGCCCTGGGCCTTGAGGGCCATCAACTGCGGGTGCTCGACCTCGCAGGGGGCGCACCACGAGGCGAAGAAGTTGACCAGGATCGGGCCGTCCGTTGTGGCCCGGATCGGGGCCGGGCGGCCGCTGTCCAGTTCGGGCAACGACAGGGCCGGCATCGGCTTGCCGACCAGGGCGTGCGGCTGGACGTGCGGATCACGCTTCAGGGCGAAACCCGCGAACAGGGCCGCGAGGGCGATCAGGATGATCAGCGGCGTGAAGGCCAGCCAGCGCCTCACGGCCCAACACCTTCTTGGCCGACCTCGTTCAACTCGGCCTGCAGGCGTTCGGCCTCGCGCTTCCACCGGCGGGTGGTCAGCAGGCTGTCGGCGATCATCCAGGCGAAGGCCGCCGCCGAGATGGCGAAGGCGGGCCACAGATAGACGGCGTACTTGCCGGCGTCGAAGTCGAAGCTCATCGCGCGCCCTCCGCCAGCTTCATGGCCAGGCTCCGGGCCTTGCGCCGCCACACCAGGCCGCGGATGCGGACCAGCCACAGCGCGCCGAAGCCGCCGAGATAGGCCAGGCCCATCAGGACGGCCGGCCAGGCGTAGATGGCCGGCAGGCCGTCGCCATCCTTGGCCATGAAGGTCGAGGAGCCCTGGTGCAGGGTGTTCCACCACTCGACCGAGAACTTGACGATCGGCAGGTTGATCAGGCCGACCAAAGCGAGGATCGCGGCGGCGCGGGCGGCCTTCTGCTCATCTTCCAGAGCCCCCCGCAGGGCCATGTAGCCGAGATAGAACAGCAGCAGCACCAGCACCGAGGTCAGGCGCGCGTCCCACACCCACCAGGCGCCCCACATCGGCTTGCCCCACAGCGAGCCGGTGATCAGGGCCAGGGCCGTATAGGCCGCGCCGATCGGGGCGCAGGCCTGGGCGGCGAGGTCGGCCAGGGCCTGGCGGAAAACCAGGGCCAGAAAGCTGGCCGCGCCCAGGCAGACATAGATGAAGATGGCCAGCGAGGCGGCCGGAATGTGGATGAACATCATCCGCACCGTGTCGCCTTGCTGATAGTCCTCGGGGACCAGGAAGGTCATGATCAGGCCGGCGATCCCGGCGAGCGCCGACAGCGCGCCCAGCCACGGCGCGGCCCACCGCGAGAAGGCCATGAACCGCTCGGGGTTGGTCAGGAAATCGAACGTGTGGCGCGCGTCCATATCGGCTGCTTAGAGCGCGGCGAGAGCGCGGGCAATGGTCGTATCGTTACTGAAGAGGAGAAGGCGCGTCGGTTGCAGGCCCGACGCGCCTTCGTGCTCGGTCGGGGTCAGCCGACCTTGCGCTGGATGACGACCCTACGGTCGTCGCTCTTGATCATCGGGCCGTGGGTTTCGAAGCGACGCACGAAGACGCGCTGATCGCCTTCGCCCTCGCCCATGCCCAGGATGTCGAAGGTCTTCTGCTGGGCCGGAGTCAGGGCGGTGTAGAAAGCGCGGGTGGCTTCCGCGCGCGTCTTCATGGCGTCGGCGGCCTTGGTCACGCGGTCCAGGCGCTCCAGGGTGGCCAGCGGCTTGCGCTCGGCCCATTCGCCCCCCTCGCGCTTGGAGTCGCCGTCCTTCTTGTCGTTCTTGGAGACTTGGCGCTTCTCGATGACGGTCTTGGGCGTGGTGGCCTCGACATAGGCTTTCAGGGCGCCGTCCTGGTCGCCGCGCAGCTGCAGGATGTCGCGCAGACGCTGGGCGCGCTTTTCCGGGTCGGCGTGGCGGTCCTGGCGCATGAACATCATGTCCGGACCCATCGCCATCATCATGTCCATCGGGGGCATGGGAGGCAGGGGCGCTTCCGGCGGCGGCGGCGGGGCGGGCGGGGCCGGAGGCGGCGGAACCTGGGCCAGGGCCGCGCCGGCGAGAAGGGTTGTGGCAGCCCCTGCAAACGCCAGGCGGGTAAGGGTTTTACGCATGGTTGTGAGCTCCCTGTCGTATGATGGCGAGAGCTTGGCCATCGGGATATGGCGCGAAAATGTCAGAAAACATGAACAATGTTCCATGTTTGACGAAGTCCGCGAAAGGTTCCGTGTTCGCGCTCAAGCTGGCGTGCATTATGTCAGCTGCCAGTTCCGGGATCGTCGTGATCTAGAGGACGCCGGTCCCGCCGTGCGTCCGCGCCGGTCTGCCCGCGTTTCCGGCCCGGAGTCCTTTCATGAAGTCGATCGCTTTCGTCGCCCTGGCGCTGGCGGGACTGTGCTGGGGCCTGGGCTTTCCGACCGGCAAGTTGATCCTGACCGAGATGGACGCGGCCCATATGGTGCTGCTGCGCTTCGTGGTCGCCGCCCTGGCCGCCGCGCCGTTCGCGCTGCGCTCGCCCGAAGTCCGGGCTCTGTTCAAGTCGCCGGTCGTGCTGCTGGCGGGCGTACTCTACGGCGTGGCCTTCATGGTCCAGTTCGAGGGTCTGGCCCATGTCAGCGTCACGGTCGCGGCCCTGCTGGTCGGCGCCATGCCGGCTCTGATCGCGGTCAGCGCCAAGGTGCTGGGCGAGAAGGTTTCGCGGATGTCTTGGGCGGGCGTGGCGGCGGCGACCCTGGGCGCGGCCCTGATCGCCGGCAAGCCGGATGGAGCCAGCTCGCCGCTGGGCGTGGCGCTGTCGCTCGGGGCGCTGTTCCTGTTCCTGGCCTGGCTGCTGACCTTGCGCCGCGCGCCGAAGGCCCCGAACGCCATGGCCATCCCGGCGGTGTCGATCATCATCGCGGCCGCGACCGTCCTGCCGATCGCCTTCGTCATGCACGGCCCGCCGAAACTGACCCTGAGCGCCCCGGTCTGGACCGCGATCCTGGCCCAGGGCGTCCTGGCCACTCTCCTGGCCACAGCCGCCTGGCAATATGGCGCGGCCCGCGTCGGCGCGGCCAGCGCCGGGGTGTTCATCAATATCGAGCCGCTGATCGGCGCCTGCTGCGGCGTGCTGCTGTTCGGCGACCACCTGACCGCGGCGTTGTTCGCCGGCGGCCTGCTGATCATCGGCGGTTCTCTGGCGGTGGTGCTGGGTGAGAAGAAGGCCGCGCTGGGCGACATCCAGGCGACGGTGGCGCCGACTCCCTGAAAACTGTCATCCCGGCCAAGCGCGGAGCGCGCCGAGCCGGGACCGCCGGAAGCTCCGAGCCTGTCGCGGTCCTGGGTCGTAGCTGCGCTTCGCCAGGGATGACATGTTTGGCTCAATCCAAGGCGTTCCGGCAGGCCGCGCCCATGGCCAGCGGCGACAGGGCGATCGCGCCGACGCAGTAGGCCAGCAGCAGCAGCAGCCCGCCGGTCCACGGCAGGCCGGCCGAATAGCCGTCCAGCGCCCCGGCTCCGAAGATCACCGGCGGGGCGAACAGCGGCAGGACGATCACCGCCACCAGCAGGCCGCCGCGCTTGCTGCCCAGGGCTAGCGCCGCGCCGAGACCGCCGAGGAAGGCGAAGGCCAGGCCGCCGGCCAGGGCGCACAGCACCAGCAGCGGCATGACCTTGAGATCCGCGCCCAGCATCAGCGCCGCGATCGGCGCGGCGAGCGCGAGCGGCGCGCCGGTGGCCAGCCACTGGGCCAGGCACTTTGCTACGGCGACGGCCTCCAAGGGCGCGGGACCCAGGGCCAGCAGGTCCAGGGTCCCGTCCTCGTAGTCGCGCTCGAACAGGCGCTCCAGCGACAGCAGCGCCGCCAGGGCCAGGGCCAGCCAGGCGATCCCGGGCGCGATGGCGGCCAGGCGCTCGGGCGCTCGGCCCGAGGCCATCGGCAGCAGCACCACGACGCAGGCGTAGAAGGTCAGGGCCAGCAGCGGCCCGCCGCCCTTGCCCCAGGCCAGGGCCAGTTCCCGCCGCAGGAGGATGCCGAAGCCTTTCATCGCCCGGCTCCTTCCATTCCAATGGGCACCGACCGGGTCGGGATCGGCAGCGGATCGTGCACCGAGGCCAGGATCATGCCGCCGCCGGCCAGGTGCTCGGCCATCACCTGGCCGAACGCCGCGCGCTGGCCCGCGTCCAGCGGGGCCATCGGCTCGTCCAGCAGCCATAGCGCCCGCGGACTGGCCGCCAGCCGCGCCAGGGCCAGGCGACGGCGCTGGCCGGCCGACAGGCGGCGAACTTCCAGGTCCAGCAGGCGATTGAGGTCGAAGCGCTTGGCCGCCGCCCGGGCGTTATCCTCGGTTCCGCCGGTCCACAGCGTCTGGAAGCGCAGCTCCTCCCAGGCCGTCCGGCTGGACTTCAGCCCGTCCTGGTGGCCCAGCAGGTGCAGGTGCTCGGCCCGCGCGGTGTCGGCCTCGATCGGTCCGGTCTCGCTCTCGAAGGCGATCGTTCCTTCGGCGGGGCGCAGCAGTCCCGCCACGGCCCGCAAAAGGCTGGTCTTGCCGGCCCCGTTGCGGCCCATCAGCACCGCCGCCTCGCCGGCGCGCAGCGTCAGATCCAGGCGTGAAAACAGCGTGCGCTCGCCCCGCGTGATCGCCAGTTCCTTAATGAGAACAACTCTCAACACGTCAAGACCCCGCGCGCGACATGGACGTTCGACGACGGCGGCGCTAATAAGCGCGCGGTCGTCCCCCTCCAGTCGTTTTGGGTGGTACGCGGCGCGGAGGCGGAACCTGTGTGTCCCTTTCGATCAGCGCGTGATCCCGGGAGCGGTTTTCGGACGGCCGTGGACAGAGAAGGATCCTTGAGCATGGCGTCTGTTGACAGCCTGAAAGCCCGCCGCGAACTGAAGGTCGGCAACAAGTCTTACGTCTATTACAGCCTTCGCGCCGCTGAGGAAGCCGGTCTGACCGGAACTTCGTCGCTACCGGTGTCGATGAAGGTGCTGCTGGAGAACCTGCTCCGCAACGAAGACAGCGTTTCGGTGTCGGAAGACGACCTGAAGGCCGTCGCCGCCTGGCTGCAGAACAAGGGCTCGGTCGAGCACGAGATCAGCTTCCGTCCGGCCCGCGTGCTGATGCAGGACTTCACCGGCGTTCCCGCCGTCGTCGACCTGGCCGCCATGCGCGACGCCATGGTCGCCCTGGGCGCCAACCCGGCCAAGATCAACCCGCTGAACCCGGTCGATCTGGTCATCGACCACTCGGTGATGGTCGACAACTTCGGTAACCCGAAGGCCTATGACGACAACGTCAAGCGCGAGTATGAGCGCAACATCGAGCGCTATCGCTTCCTGCGCTGGGGTTCGTCGGCGTTCAACAACTTCCGCGTCGTGCCGCCCGGCACCGGCATCTGCCACCAGGTGAACCTGGAATATCTGGCTCAAACGGTCTGGACGAACGAAGTCGACGGCGATGAAGTCGCCTATCCCGACACCGTCGTCGGCACCGACAGCCACACCACCATGGTCAACGGCCTGGCCGTCCTGGGCTGGGGCGTGGGCGGCATCGAGGCCGAGGCCGCGATGCTGGGCCAGCCGATCCCGATGCTGATCCCGGAAGTCATCGGCTTCAAGCTGACCGGCGCCATGCCGGAAGGCGCGACCGCGACCGACCTGGTGCTGACCGTCACCCAGATGCTGCGCAAGAAGGGCGTGGTCGGCAAGTTCGTCGAATTCTACGGCGACGCCCTGGCCAACCTGACCCTGGAAGACCAGGCGACGATCGCCAACATGGCCCCGGAATACGGCGCCACCTGCGGCTTCTTCCCGATCTCGGCCTCGACCGTGGCCTATCTGAAGGGCACCGGCCGCACGCCCGAGCGCGTCGCCCTGGTCGAAGCCTACGCCAAGGAACAGGGTCTGTGGTGGGAGCCGGGCACGCCCGAGCCGACCTTCACCGACACGCTGGAACTCGACCTGTCGTCGGTGCTCCCGTCGCTGGCCGGCCCCAAGCGCCCGCAAGACCGCGTCCTGCTGTCGGAAGCCTCCTACAAGTTCCAGGAATCGCTGGCGGGCGAGTTCGGCAAGGCCGATCAGCCTGACCTGCGCGCCCCGGTGGAGGGTGAAAACTTCGACGTCGGCCACGGTGACGTGGTCATCGCCGCCATCACCTCGTGCACCAACACGTCCAACCCCTCGGTCCTGATCGCCGCCGGCCTGGTGGCCAAGAACGCGGTGGCCAAGGGCCTGAAGGTCAAGCCGTGGGTGAAGACCTCGCTGGCCCCCGGCTCGCAAGTCGTCACCGACTATCTGGCCAAGGCTGGCCTGACCAAGCACCTCGATGCGCTCGGCTTCAACCTCGTGGGTTATGGCTGCACCACCTGCATCGGCAATTCGGGCCCGCTGCCGGAAGCCATCAGCAAGACGATCAACGACAACGACCTGGTCGCCTGCTCGGTGCTGTCGGGCAATCGCAACTTCGAAGGCCGCGTGAACCCGGACGTGCGCGCCAACTACCTGGCCTCGCCGCCGCTGGTGGTGGCCTACGCCCTGGCCGGCACGATGAAGATCGACCTGGCCACCCAGCCGATCGGCCAGGACAAGAAGGGCAACGACGTCTTCCTGAAGGACATCTGGCCTTCGAACGAAGACATCGCGACCCTGCAGCGCAAGGCCATCAACGAGAAGATGTTCGCCACCCGTTACGGCGACGTCTTCAAGGGCGACAAGAACTGGCAGGGCATCAAGGTGACCGGCGGCCAGACCTACGCCTGGGAAGGCGACTCGACCTACGTCCAGAACCCGCCGTACTTCCCCGACATCTCGATGACCCCCACTCCGGTCACCGACATCGTGGAAGCCCGCATCCTGGCCGTGTTCGGCGACTCGATCACCACCGACCACATCAGCCCGGCCGGTTCGATCAAGACCTCCAGCCCGGCCGGTCAGTACCTGATCGACCACGGCGTCCAGCCGGTGGACTTCAACGGCTACGGCGCCCGCCGCGGCAACCACCAGGTCATGATGCGCGGCACGTTCGCCAACATCCGCATCCGCAACAAGATCACCCCGGAGATCGAAGGCGGCGTGACCAAGCACTTCCCGACCGGTGAAGTGATGCCGATCTACGACGCGGCCATGAAGTACCAGGCCGAAGGTCGTCCGGCGGTCGTGTTCGGCGGCAAGGAATACGGCACCGGCTCGTCGCGCGACTGGGCCGCCAAGGGCACCAAGCTCCTGGGCGTCCGCGCGGTGATCTGCGAAAGCTTCGAGCGCATCCACCGCTCGAACCTGGTCGGCATGGGCGTGCTGCCGCTGCAGTTCGTCCAGGACGGCTGGCAGAAGCTGGAGCTGACCGGCGAGGAGATCGTCTCGATCCGCGGCCTCACGGACCTCGCGCCGCGCAAGCAGCTGATCGTCGAGCTCTATCGCCCGACCGACGGCCGCATCGCCCGCTTCCCGGTGCGCTGCCGCATCGATACGCCGACCGAGCTTGAGTACTTCAAGAACGGCGGCGTGCTGAACTACGTGCTGCGCAACCTGGCCAAGTCGGCTAGCTAAGCGAAGCGTTCAGGCGCACGAAAAAGGCGGCCGGCTCCCTCGGGGGTCGGCCGTTTTCGTTGGAGGAGCGCGTGACAACGATGTCTCCACCTTTTCTCCCCATGACCGACGCTATTCACGGCCTCGTGAACGGCTATCTCGGGCGTTCTTGGCTTAAGTGACCCGCAATGCGTAAGGCCGCCCTCTCCCTGCTCGCCCTGGCCCTGTCCGGCGTCGCCATCTCCCTGTCTTGGGGGCCCGCCGCCTGGGCCGCCAAGCCGCCGGTGGTGGTCGAGCTGTTCACGGCCCAGGGCTGCTCGTCCTGCGGCAAGGCCAACCAGCTGGCGGCGGATCTTTCCAAGCAGGACGGCGTCCTGGCCCTGACCTATTCGGTCGACTACTGGGACTATCTCGGCTGGAAGGACACCTTCGCCAAGCCGAGCTTCGCCGAGCGCCAGCGCGCCTACGCCAAGAAGTTCGCCCTGCGCGACGTGCCCACGCCCCAGATGGTGGTCGGCGGCCGCGTCCAGGTGTCGGGCGCCAAGGCCGAGGCGGTCGAGGGCCTGGTCAAGACCGCCAGGCGCTCGCCCATCGATCCGCCGGACATGCAGTTCGTCGGCAAGACGCGCGTCGCCGTCGGTTCGGGTCCGGCGCCGCGCGGCGGGGCCGAGGTCTGGCTGGTGCGCTACGACCCGCGCGAACAGGACATCGCCGTCAAGCGCGGCGACAACAAGGGCCAGACCCTGGTTCACCGCAATGTGGTGCGCGAACTGGTCAAGCTGGGTCCCTGGGCAGGCCGGCCCAAGCTTTATCGCCTGCCGGCCTCGACCGACGACGGTCTGGAGAGCGTGGTCTTGGTGCAGGGCGCCAAGGGCGGCCGCATCCTGGGCGTGCTGGAAACCACCACCCCCGAGCGCTGAGGTCTCTGAACTTCAGGAGCCCGTCAAAAGAAAACCCGCGTGGCCGGAGGGGACGGGCCACGCGGGTTCCTTTGCATGCCGACGAGAAGCGTCTCGTGACCGGGCGGGCTGGGGGGGCTGGACAGGAACCCGGTCCGCTCTTCGTCGACACATCCCTTATCGCCGCCCAAACAGGCGAGGACTGGACCAAACAAAGGTCGTTTCTGGGCGGGCTGTGTCATGGATGAGACACGTCATGGATGAGGCGCGCGCGCAAAAAAGCCCGCGCGGCAGGGGGGATCCGCGCGGGCTCGTTTGGGGGAGGGGATATAGAGTTTGTCGGCTGACCGGCCCGCGATCTGGGGGGCTGGGGGGGCTGTTCAGGATCCTGGACCACAGGGTGTCCGATCAGCCGACAATCACTTTATCGACCCGCAAACAGGCGGGCGAACGACCGAAATAAGGTCATATCGGGGCGCAGCATGGCCGTGGCGTGTCTTTTTGGCCGGGCGTGACCGGCGTGACACGAAGGCCGGGGTTTCGTGGCGCCAGGCTGTTCCAATCGTCCGATTTGGGATTAGATTCCGCCGATGGCCTTGGAATCCCAATCCGCGCCCCCCTCTGTTTCCGGCAGCGGCGGCGTTGTCTTCTTCGAACGACGTGAGCTGGACCAGCTGATGCGCCTCTACGGTCGCATGGTGGCGGCCGGCGAGTGGCGCGACTACGGCATCGCCGGTCTCTCCGACCATGCCGTGTTCTCGATCTTCCGCCATACGGCCGAAGCGCCGCTCTATCGGGTCGAGAAGCGTCCGGCCCTGGCCCGCAAGCAGGGCGCCTGGGCTGTGCAGGGCCAGGGCGGCCAGATCCTCAAGCGCGGCCACGAACTGGCCCAGGTGCTGCGGGTGTTCGAGAAGGGCAAGTTCTCGGTCGTCGACTGACCGCTAAAACGAGAAACCCAGCTTGGCGCCGACGAAGCGGCCTTCGTTGTCGTAGCCCCGCGCGGCGCCCACCCCGCTGGTGTCGGCGCTGGGCTGGATGCCGCACAGAACCCCGATCCCGCCCGAGACTCCGCCCTCGCGCCGCTCGATCGCCGTCCGGGCCACGCCGCGCGGCAAGGGCGGCCGCGCCTGGGCGTAACGCAGCTCCACCGGACCGACGGGCTTGAGGTTCAGGGGCGCGGAGAGGTTCGGGGTCTTGGCGACCGGCGGATAGGCCGGGAGCGTCGTCTCGGCGCGGGCCCCGACGGCGAACAGCAGGCCAGCGGTCAGGACGAGGGTTCGGATCATGGTCGTCTCCATCCCCGACACTGTGGGCGCGATGCACGCAAAGAAAAAGCCCCGGCGGTTTCCCGCCGGGGCTTCGTCGTTTCGACCTCGGTTCTTTCCAGTCTCCGGTCCGCCCCTTCGGTCGGACCGGTGGCCGTCTTAGCGACGGCTGCCCAGGATGCTGAGCAGGAATTGGAAGAGGTTGATGAAGTTCAGGTAGAGGTTCAGCGCGCCATAGTTGGTGGCCACGGCCATCGACTGCTGCTCGCCGCCCAGCTGGTAGTAGGTCATCTTCAGGCGCTGGGTGTCGTAGGCGATCAGACCCGCGAAGATCAGCACGCCCAGGACGCTGATGATGAAGCTCAGGCCCGGCAGCTGCAGGAACATCTGGACCAGCGAAGCCAGCACCAGGCCGATCAGGCCCATGATCAGGAAGCTGCCGAGACCGGTCAGGTCCTTCTTGGTGGTGTAACCCACCAGGCTCAGACCGCCGAAGGCGATGGCGGTGATCAGGAAGGTCGAGGCCACCGAGGCGCCGGTATAGGCCAGCAGCCACACGCCCGCGCCCGCGCCGATCGACGCGACCAGGGCCCAGTAGAGGATGCCCGACGAACGCGCCGTCGGGTTCTTCATGGCGAACATGGCCACCAGCATCATGGCCAGCGGCGCGAAGCGGACGATGGTGCCCAGCATGGTGAAGCCGGCCAGGCGGCCGTCCGGGGTCAGCACGTACAGCTGGCTGGCGACCGGCGTATAGGCGCTGGTCAGGAAGGCCAGGCCGGCCGACAGCAGGAGGCCCAGCGCCACCTTGTTGTAGACGCCGAGCATGAAAGTACGCAGGCCGGCGTCAACCGACATGTCGGCGCGATCCGCCGGGATCGAGCGCGCGTAGCCGCGGTTGAAGTCGTTCATCGAAGTAAGCCCTTGAGCTAGAGCGTCCACGGTGGACGCTAGACGAATATCGGGTGTCGCGACCGGTCGCGCAATCCCCTCACGAAAGTGTTCATGGTATGCGTTCGTGAAGTGGCTGGTTCCCTGACGCGGCCATCGACGCGTCTTGCGGTGACGCGATGACAGCCCTTAGAACGCTTGCCTGACAAAGCTTGCCCAATAGGGCGCCAAGAAACCCGCCCAATAGGGCGAAAGAGGGGCTCGCCCATGGAGTACGTCAAGCTCGGCCGCACCGACGTGTCGGTCTCGCGCTGCTGCCTGGGCACCATGACCTGGGGCTCGCAGAATACCGAGGCCGAGGCTCACGAACAGATGGACTACGCGCTGTCGCGCGGCGTGACCTTCTGGGACACGGCCGAGATGTACGCCAGCCCGCCCAGCCCGGAGACCCAGGGACGCACCGAGCACTATATCGGCACGTGGCTGGAAAAGACCGGCAAGCGCCACGAGATCGTGCTGGCCTCCAAGGTCGCCGGCCAGGGCGCGGCCTTCGGCGGCCTGACGTGGATGCGCAAGGACGGCGCGACCACCCGCCAGACCAAGGCCCAGATCGACGAGGCCGTCGAGGGCTCGCTGCGCCGTTTGAAGACCGACTATCTCGACCTCTACCAGCTGCACTGGCCCGACCGGAAAGTGCGGGTGTTCGGCGGCCAGTCCTACCGCGACTACGAGCAGGACTTCGAAGCGTTCGGCGACATCCTCGAGGCGCTGGACGCCCACGTGAAGAAGGGCTCGATCCGCCATGTCGGCGTCTCGAACGAGTTCCCCTGGGGCGTGATGAAGTTCCTGGCCGAGAGCGAGACCCCAAAGAACGGGGGTGGGGGTCTTCCCCGCATCGCCTCGATCCAGAACGCCTATCATCTGGCCAACCGCACCTTCGAGTTCGGCCTGGCCGAGATCGCCATGCGCGAACAGGTCGGCCTGCTGGCCTATTCGCCCCTGGCTCAAGGCCAGCTGACCGGCAAGTACCTGGACGGCGGCCTGCCCGAGGGCTCGCGCAAGGCGCTCTACAACCGCATGCAGCGCTATGAGGGCCCGGGCGCGGTGGAGGCGTTCCGCGCCTATGTCGCCCTGGCCAAGGCCAACGGGCTGGACCCGGCCCAGCTGGCGCTCAAGTTCTGCGACACACGCCCGTTCGTGACCGCCACGATCATTGGCGCCACCTCGATGGCCCAGCTGAAGACCGACATCGACGCCTTCGACCTGGCCTGGACCGACGAGCTGGAAAAGGCCGTCAACGACATCCACGCCCGCCAGCCCAATCCCTGTCCGTAGGCGTTCTCCCCGGATGATCCGCCTCTTCACCGCCATCGCCATCCCGCCGGAGATCGGCCAGGGGCTGCTCTCGCGCCAGCACGGGATCGAGGGCGCGCGCTGGCGGCCGCTGGAGGCGTTCCACATCACGCTGAAGTTCATCGGCGATGTGCAGGAGCCCGTGGCGGCCGAGCTGGACGAGGCCTTGGCCGAGATCGCCGCCCCCGCCTTCGACCTGGAACTGACCCGCGCCGGCCATTTCGGCGAGGGCGCGGACATCCACGCCGTCTGGGCCGGGGTCGAGGATAGCGCGCCGCTGCGTCGCCTGCAGAAGGCCAATGAGAGCGCCGCTCGATCGGTGGGGCTCAAGCCCGAGAGCCGCCTCTACACCCCCCACGTCACCCTGGCCTATCTGAAGCGCGCCTCGGTCCAGGAGGTCGGCGCCTGGATCCAGGCCAACAACCTGCTGCGCTCGCCGGCCTTTCACGTCGACCGCTTCGGCCTCTATTCCAGCTGGCAAACCAGCGAGGGTTCGGCCTACCGGCTGGAACGGGAATACCCGCTGGGGTGACGGAGGGTTGGTGATCCCGAGACCCCATAACCGTCGTCATTCCCGCCTTGTGGTGGGAACCCTTCTGTCCGCCGCACGGGGCGGAGGTGCGGCGGGCCAGCCCGCCAAGGCGTCTCACGTGTCAGCTGAACCAGGGGGTCCCGCCACAAGGGCGGGAATGACGGTTGTTTGTGGGGATTGAGGGGCCTCTATCCCCGGCGTTCGCGGCGCTGAACCCCGCGAAATCAACGACTTGTCATTTTTACGCGCCCCTGAATGATCCGCGTTGAATCCGCCGCGATACTCAATGCGTCCCCGTCGCGGGGGAGGGCGTTTGGATCCGGCCCAAGACGGCGGCGGGGGTAGGTTGAGCGGGGCCGCTGGCGGTTCCTGGAGGTTCGAAAGTCGCCCCGTCCGTACTCTTTAGGCGGATCGGTTGGCGAACGGGCAGTCTCCGGGGTTCAAGCCATCAGCGGAGCGACAGGGCGGTGATCGTATAAGCCGCCTATCGTGGATCGTCGGGGTCGAGACGGATGTAGCCGATCGACTTGGTCCGCGCCCGTCCGGGGGCTAGTGGGGTCCCGAGCTGAAAGACGCTCACGCCCCCCATCCTCACGGGC